>Ga0183101_1000035_pt2 | contig 236914 bp, 176 predicted proteins | sample Biomet3_FD_127790 | JGI IMG/M metagenome (GOLD analysis project Ga0183101, IMG submission 127790) | Microbial communities from bioreactor (seeded with sewage sludge) at LBNL, California, USA - Biofuel metagenome 3 | ecosystem: Engineered > Bioreactor > Anaerobic > Unclassified ... | reverse complement strand
AAATTAAAAATATTAAGGTAGCTATAGCATCAGGGTTCCACCTCTTCCCATTCCGAACAGAGAAGTTAAGCCTGATCACGCCGATGGTACTGCGTAACAGTGGGAGAGTAGGTAGCTGCCGTTTTATCAAAGAGTCCTGTTCATGAAGAATGAATGGGACTCTTTTTTTGTATATATACTCTCATGTTATTCATTACTTTCACAAAAAAAGAGTTTCTTTGCATTTAATTAATTTCATCAGGCATTCAGGAATGAATCGCTTTTACGAATAATTGCAATACAAACATTATGAATAAAGTACTTATTATTGATGATGAAGCCCAGATACGCAAGTTGCTGGCAAGGATGATGGAACTGGAGGGATACGAAGTTTGTCAGGCCACCGATTGCAGGTCGGGGTTAAAGCAGATTGAGATAAGCTCTCCTGAAGTGGTGCTTTGTGATGTGCGTTTGCCTGATGGGAATGGTGTGGATTTGGTTTTAAAGATAAAGAAGTTGTTTCCGCAGACTGAAGTGGTGCTGCTTACTGCTCACGGCAATATTCCGGATGGGGTGCAGGCTATAAAGAATGGAGCTTACGACTATATAACCAAAGGCGACGATAATAATAAGATTATTCCTCTGATAAGCAGGGCCATGGAGAAGGCTTTGATAAACAGGCGTCTGGAAAAGTTGGAAGCACAGATGGAAAGGAGATATTCGTTTCAGAATATTCAAGGTAACAGTAAGCTGATAAAGGAAGCTGTTTCGTTGGCACAAAAGGTGGCTGTTACCGATGTTCCTGTTTTGCTTACAGGTGAAACAGGAACCGGAAAGGAGGTCTTTGCTCAGGCTATTCATAGTGGTAGTGCTCGCAAGGATAAAGCTTTTGTGGCTGTAAACTGTTCCTCTTTCAGTAAGGATTTGCTGGAAAGCGAGATGTTTGGTTACAAAGCCGGAGCGTTTACCGGAGCTCAGAAAGATAAGAAAGGTTTGTTTGAAGAGGCTAATAATGGTACGATATTTCTGGATGAAATAGGAGAGATGGCGTTTGATCTTCAGGCTAAACTATTGAGGATTCTGGAAACGGGAGAATTTATAAAAGTTGGTGAGACTAAACCGACTAAAGTGAACATCAGAATTATTGCGGCCACTAATCGTGATCTTCAAAAAGAAATTGAGGAAAATCATTTTCGGGAAGATTTGTTTTACCGGCTTTCTGTGTTTCAGATTCATCTTCCATCATTACGTGACCGTAGGGAAGATATTGAACAGATTGCATATTCTTTGATAGATGATTTTGGCACAAAGTTATCAAGGAAAGCTGTGAAGGTGAGCGATGATTTTATTGAAGCTTTGAAGCAGCACAGCTGGAAAGGTAATATCCGCGAATTACGAAATGTGATTGAACGTAGTCTGATTGTCTGCAATGAAGAGGAACTTACTCTACAGGACCTACCGATAGAGATCCAAAATTCTCACTTTGAAGAAAGTGCCGGAAAGAGTTATTCTAACTTTGAACTGGCGGCTATGGAACGAAGACACATTGCACGGGTGTTGCAATATACAAAAGGAAACAAAACTGAAACAGCACGTCTGTTGAAGATTGGTCTTACTACGCTGTACCGGAAAATAGAAGAGTACAGGTTATAAGGAAAAAGGCTTTAAGTATCCATTCTTCAAAACAAAAGACCTTTCTGGAATATATATAGATTATAAGGAATCAGGCTTTAAGCACTGTTTTAAATAATTACAGAATTACCCCCGCATTAACAAAACTGAAGTGAATCCAAAAAGTTGTACGAGTTAAAATATTAACAAGTTTGAGAACGAGCTCGGTATTGAAGTGACCCCGAAAAGTTAGACGTTTAATAATTAATTTATATTTGTTTGAGCCCGGTATTGCACCGGGCTCTTTTCATTTAACCTTGATTCTTTTATTGTTGTAATAATCTATATATTCTTCTAAATCCTTCATGAAGGCATCGACCTATTCAAGCTGCTACGCACAGACGGAAGTTTCGTTAGTAAAGGTAATCTTGTTATGGGGTAACCCAAAACGACATACAACCCTACCAAAATGAAAAGGTCTTTTTGTATCTGATAAAAGAACTTTATTAATTAATAGCTTGTTTTACTGAAAGATATGTATGCTATAATTCTTTTGGCATGCTATTGGTATGTACTTAAGTGATTCATCACAGAAATAATAACTCTTAAAGAAAGGAATGAGATGAACACTTTATTTTTTATAGTAAGTTGCCTCGCAGGCTGTTTCTGCTTCTGGCTTTTTTTCGTATGTATAAACTGGTTTGAAGATATTTAAAATTAGAATAGAGTATGTATACAGCATTGTTTATTTTATGCCTGGCCATTTTTGGTTATATGGTTTACGTTCTTATTAAACCCGAAAAGTTTTAGTGAAATGAATACACAATTAATAGGCAACGGAATACAGATTGTCTTGATGATTGCATTGAGTTTTCCCTTGGGAAAGCACATTGCAAAGGTTTACAAGGGGGAGAAGAGCTGGAGTGACTTTATCTCTCCGGTGGAAAATGCGATATATAGATTTTGTAATATTAACCCCAAAGAGGAAATGAGCTGGAAAAAGTTTCTGGGCACACTGCTTACGCTTAACTTATTCTGGTTTTTCTGGGGAATGATTTTACTGGTATCTCAACACTGGTTGCCATTGAATCCGGATGGTAACGCTGCTCAAAGTGCAGATCAGGCTTTTAATACTAGTATCAGCTTTTTGGTGAACTGTAACCTGCAGCATTATAGCGGTGAAAGTGGATTGACTTATTTTACTCAGCTGTTTGTTGTTATGCTTTTTCAGTTTATTACTGCGGCAACCGGTATGGCTGCTATGGCCGGAGTAATGAAGGCTATGGCTGCAAAGACAACTCACACAATAGGTAATTTCTGGTTTTTCCTGGTAAGAAGCTGCACACGTATTCTTCTTCCGCTATCATTGATAGCTGGTATTGTGCTTATTCTACAAGGTGTTCCTATGGGCTTTGACGGAAAAGCATCTATTCATACTCTTGAAGGAGTTAGTCAGACAGTTTCGCAGGGTCCTGCTGCTGCAATTGTTGCTATAAAGCAACTTGGAACAAACGGCGGGGGATTCTTTGGAGCTAACTCTGCTCATCCTTTGGAAAACCCTTCTTTTATATCCAACTTGGTTGAGAGCATCTCGATTATGCTTATTCCTATGGCTATGATCTTTGCACTTGGTTTTTATCTGAAAAGGAAAAAACTGGCTTACAGTATTTTTGCCGTAATGTTTTTGGGGTACATCATTAGTGTGGGAACTATTACCTGGCAGGAAACAAGTGGCAATCCGTTGATTAAAGGTATCAGCCAAAGTGGAGGAGCTATGGAAGGAAAAGAGGTCAGGATAGGATCGGCTGCAACTGCTTTGTGGAGTGCAAGTACTACGGCCACTTCCAATGGTTCTGTCAATGGTATGCATGATAGCATGAAGCCGCTTTCGGGAACGGTTGAGATGCTGAATATGCAGATTAACTCCTGGTTTGGCGGTGTAGGCGTTGGTTTCTTGAATTATTATATTTTCATTATTATAGCTGTGTTTATTAGCGGACTGATGGTAGGCCGTACTCCTGAATTACTGGGTAAGAAAGTGGAAGCCAGGGAAATGAAGATTGCTACTATTCTTGCTCTTTTTCATCCGTTTATGATTCTTCTGGGAACAGCTGTCGCTGCTTACTTGTACACTCATCATCAGGGAATGGTTTCGGCGGAAGGCGGATGGCTCAACAATCCGTCATATCACGGATTGAGTGAAATGTTTTATGAATATACATCCAGTGCTGCAAATAATGGATCGGGATTTGAAGGTTTGAAGGATAATACTCCCTTCTGGAACTATTCCACAGGAATGATTCTTATTCTCAGCAGGTATATACCTATAATTGGTCAGGTGGCTATTGCCGGTTTGATGGCTAAAAAGAAATTTATTCCGGAAAGTGCGGGAACTTTGAAAACAGATACTGCTACGTTTGGTGTAATGACCTTTGCTGTGATCTGTATCATTGCTGCCTTGGCATTCTTCCCAACACATGCATTAAGTACTATTGCCGAACTGTTAAGTTTATAATTGTAAGAAGTAATATGGAAAAAAATAAAATAACCTCTTTATTTCCTAAAGAGCAAGTAAAAGCAAGCCTTAAACAATCGTTCGTGAAGTTAGACCCACGGATGATGATTAAGAATCCGGTTATGTTTACTGTTGAAGTGGCTACTGCTGTGATGCTTTTTGTTACGGGTTACTCTGTCATTAATAGTAGTCAGGGATCGTTTGGATATAATATAACTGTCTTTGTTATTCTATTTATTACGTTGTTGTTTGCCAATTTTGCTGAAGCAATAGCCGAAGCAAGGGGGAAAGCGCAGGCCGACAGCCTGAGAAAGACGCGTGAGGAGACTCCTGCCAAACAACTTATAAACGGCAAAATAGAAATTGTAAGCAGTTCCAAATTGAGGAAGGGAGATATCTTTGAATGTGAGGCAGGAGATATTATTCCGGCTGATGGTGAGATTATTGAAGGACTTGCATCTATTGACGAGAGCGCTATTACGGGAGAAAGTGCGCCGGTAATTCGTGAAGCCGGAGGAGATAAGAGCTCTGTCACGGGAGGTACAAAAGTACTATCAGATGAAATAAAGGTGATGGTTACTACTCAGCCTGGAGAGAGCTTCCTTGATAAGATGATTGCTCTGGTAGAAGGGGCATCTCGTCAGAAAACTCCGAACGAAATAGCTCTGACCATTTTATTGGCTGGCTTTACGTTGGTCTTTATCATTGTGTGTATGACTTTAAAACCTCTGGCCGATTATAGTAAGGCTACTATCACTATAGCTTCTTTGATTTCTCTTTTTGTTTGCCTTATTCCTACTACAATAGGTGGATTGCTTTCGGCAATAGGTATAGCGGGAATGGATAGAGCTTTACGGGCAAACGTAATCACCAAATCGGGCAAGGCTGTGGAAACTGCGGGCGATGTGGATACTTTGCTACTAGATAAAACCGGTACAATTACAATTGGTAACCGGAAAGCTACGAAATTTTATCCGGTAAACGGAATGGAGGAAAGGGCTTTTATTGAGTTTTGCATGCTATCTTCCATGGCTGACGAAACGCCTGAAGGAAGATCTATCGTGGAACTGGGAAGAGAATCGGGACTCAGGATGAGAAATCTGAATACAACAGGAGCCAGAATGATTAAGTTTACCGCAGAGACAAAATGCTCGGGTGTTGATTTGCAGGATGGAACGCAGATACGCAAGGGTGCTTTCGACTCTATTCGACGGATTGCTGAAGCTGCAGGAAATAAGTTCCCTAAAGAAACAGAGGAAATGACTTCGGCCATTGCTAATAATGGTGGTACGCCTCTGGTTGTTTGTGTGAACAAGGAAATTGTTGGAGTGGTTGAATTGCAGGATATTATAAAACCGGGAATTCAGGAACGCTTTGAACGTTTAAGGAAGATGGGGGTTAAGACGGTGATGGTTACTGGAGATAATCCACTTACAGCCAAATACATTGCTGAAAAAGCAGGAATTGACGATTTTATTGCTGAAGCCAAACCGGAGGATAAGATGGAATACATTAAGAAGGAACAGGAAGCAGGTAAACTGGTGGCAATGATGGGTGACGGAACTAATGATGCTCCTGCTCTGGCTCAGGCAAATGTGGGTGTGGCCATGAATAGTGGAACGCAGGCAGCTAAGGAAGCCGGTAATATGGTGGATCTGGATAACGACCCAACCAAATTGATAGAAGTGGTGGAGATTGGTAAGCAACTGTTGATGACTCGTGGTACATTAACTACTTTCTCCATTGCAAATGATGTGGCTAAGTATTTTGCCATTGTTCCGGCCTTGTTCATGTGGTCTATACCTCAGCTTGCAGCTTTGAATGTGATGGGGTTGCACAGTCCGGAAAGTGCTATTCTTTCTGCCATTATCTTTAATGCCCTGATTATTCCGGCACTTATTCCATTGGCTTTAGCCGGAGTTCAGTATAAACCGATAGGTGCTTCTGCACTGCTAAGACGCAATTTGCTTATATATGGCGGAGGAGGGGTGATTGTTCCTTTTATCGGAATTAAGATTATTGATCTCATTGTTGGTTTATTTATTTAATATGTACGCAAAATGAAAACGACTCTTATAAAATCGGTAAAAATAACCCTGATGTTTTGTTTGTTGTTAGGGATATGTTATGTTGCTGTTCTTTGGGTATTTGCTCTTATAGCATCTCCCGGTAAAGGAAATGCGGAATTAGTTACGCTTAACGGTAAAGTGGTTGGTGCTGCAAATGTGGGACAACAGTTCACAAAAGATACTTATTTCTGGGGGCGCCCTTCTGCTGTAAACTATGCTGCTGATGCTTCGGGAGGTAGTAATAAAAGTGTTACTAACAAGGTGTATCTGAAGGAGGTAGATGCCAGAATCGATTCTTTCTTAATTCATCATCCTTACCTGAAGCGTAGTGAGGTTCCTGTGGAGATGGTTACTGCAAGCGGATCGGGACTGGATCCGGATATAACTCCTCAATGTGCTTATGTGCAGATAAAACGTGTGGCTAAGGCGCGTGGTATGAATGAAAATATGGTAAAAGAAATTGTGGAAAAACAGATACAGAAACCTTTTTTAGGTATATTTGGAACTGCAAAGATTAATGTTCTGAAACTGAATGTTGCTTTGGATAAAGTGAGTAAATGATTGAAATGGCATGAGTGACGAGAATAATGTACAGCATTTCCTCGACTTAATCAAGAGGTCGCGAAGAGGTAAGTTTAAGATTTACATTGGCATGATTGCTGGTGTGGGGAAGACTTACCGTATGTTGCTGGAAGCGCATGATCTTCTTAAAAGTGGGGTGGATGTGCAGATTGGTTATATAGAATCACACGGCAGAGCCGAAACGGAAGCTCTGATTGAAGGGTTGCCTGTTATTGCCCGGAAAAAGGTGTTCTATAAAGGAAAGGAGATTGAGGAGATGGACTTGCAAAGCATTCTTCTTATTCACCCGGAGATTGTGATTGTGGACGAACTTGCTCACACAAACGTGGAAGGAAGTTTGAACGAGAAAAGATGGCAGGATGTTATCTCTCTGCTTGATGCGGGTATTAACGTAATTAGCGCAGTGAATATTCAGCATATTGAAAGCTTGAATGAGGAAATTCAGGATATATCCGGTATTGAAGTAAAGGAACGTATTCCCGATAGTGTGCTTGAACAGGCAGATGAAGTGGTAAACATTGACCTTACTGCCGAAGAACTGGTTACCCGACTGAAAGCCGGAAAGATTTATCGTCCGGATAAGATTCAGATAGCACTGAATAATTTCTTTAAAACGGAAAACATTCTGCAGTTAAGGGAGCTGGCTCTGAAAGAGGTTGCATTACGGGTAGAGAAGCAGGTAGAGAATGAGTTTATTCAGGATTTTTCTCGTATTCGTCACGAACGGTTCCTTGCATGTATAAGTGCAAATGAAAAAACTCCGAGAAAGATTATAAGGAAAACGGCTCGGTTGGCTACTCACTATAATACGAAGTTTGTTGCTCTTTATGTGCAGACTCCAAAGGAAGCCCCCGATCGTATTCCTTTGGCCAACCAACGACATTTGCTCAATCATTTCAAAATGGCTACTGAATTGGGAGGTGAGGTGGTACAAATACAATCTTCAGATATTATAGGAACAATAATAAAGGTGTGCAAAGAGAGGCAGATTACTACTGTTTGTATGGGAAGCCCCTCCTTCAATATTCCAAGAGTGTTCTTTTCTGTTACCCGTTATAAGAAATTTATTGATTCACTATCCAAGGCAAATATCGATTTAATTATTTTGTCCTAGGACTAAACAGATAATGATATGAGAATAAAGACTAAACTCACTTACGGTATCGGAATGCTCTTTGCCATGATTGTTCTCTTAGGCATTCTTTCGTTGAGCTATATAAATAAGCTGAATAACGAAACTCATAAGATATATACGAACAATAACTATTCGCTGGATTATTGCAGGAATATGTTGTCCGTTCTCGATGAACTGAATACTAGCAAGAGGGCTCTTCAGGTTTTTACATCAAACTTGCAGATGCAACAGAAAAATCTGACAGAAGTAAATGAGAAAGAAACAACGTACAAGCTGACAGTACATTTTGAGAAGCATAGAATTAAGAAAGATCAGCAAAGCTTACGGGAGATACGTTCTGACATTTATACCATTATGACCTTGAATATGGCATCCATTTATCATAAAAGTGAGGTCGCCAAACAAACTGCTATGAATGCGCTGCTATGGATTTGTCTGACGTTTGCTGTCTGCATTGTTTTTGCTTTAGTCATATTGTTTCGCTTTCCTCATTCTATATTGAAGCCAATAAGGGAATTAATAAATGGTATAACGGAAATTGCCAATCATAATTATGATAAGCGACTGAACTTTGAACCAACAAGTGAGTTTGGTGAGGTATCTACCTCTTTCAATAAAATGGCAGAAAGGCTGAACGAATACAGGGCAAGTACACTTGCTGATATTATTGCCAATAAGAAATATATTGAAGCTATTGTAAATAGTATAACAGAACCAATCATTGGGTTGGATAATGAAAAAAAGATTCTTTTCATAAACGATGAAGCTCTGAATATTCTGAATCTTAAAAGAGAAAATATAATCAGGAAGTCGGCTGCGGAACTTGCTCTGAAGAATGATTTACTTCGTAGACTGGTTAGGGAACTGGTGAATCCGGAAGAGAAAAAAGAACCTTTAAAGATTTATGCAGATAATAAAGAGAGCTATTTTCAGGCGAACTATATTCCTATACGGGTTATTGAAACAGGTGAAACGGAACCTCATAATATTGGCGATGTAATTCTTCTGAAGAATATTACTGAATTTAAGGAGCTGGATACGGCTAAAACAACGTTTCTGTCTACTATTTCTCACGAGCTGAAAACTCCAATTTCGGCTATAATGATGAGTTTACAGCTCTTGGAAGATAAACGAATTGGCTCACTGAATGAAGAACAGGAATCTTTGTCTCACAGCATAAAGGAAAACAGTGAACGGTTACTGAGTATTACCGGTGAGTTATTAAAACTTACACAGGTAGAAACGGGTAAACTGCAATTAATGCCTAAGATTACCAAACCTATCGAGCTAATTGAATACGCAATAAAGGCTACTCGTATGCAGGCAGAAAAGTTTGGTTGCCATATTGAAGTGGAATATCCTGAAAAGATAGCCAAACTATTTGTTGATAGCGAGAAGATTGCCTGGGTGCTCACTAATCTGCTAAGCAATGCTATACATTACTCGAAGGAGAATTCCAGAATTATCATTGGTGCACAGCAAACAGGTGATGTTGTTGAAATGTTTGTGCAGGACTTTGGAAAAGGTATTGATCCACGTTATCACGAAAGTATCTTTGACCGTTATTTCCGGGTTCCGGGTACTAAAGTACAAGGTAGTGGTTTAGGACTTTCTATCTCAAAAGATTTTATTGAAGCCCAGAATGGCACTCTCACTGTGGAGAGTGAAGTGGGAAAAGGAAGTAAATTTATTATTCGCTTCAATGTGAAATAGTAAAATAGAAAAAACAATAAATCCTGCAGTAGAGCTATGCGCCAAGCACCGTTTTACTGCAGGATTTTTAATCTATTATGAAAACTAATACCTGATTTTATAAATATAAACTAACCAGTCTTTTTTACCTCTGTATTTATGATTTATCTTTTTTTTCTTGTATGCAACAAAGGTAAGATGAGATTTCTCCCCCGAATAGTTAAAATCCCCATTCTTTGATAGGAATTTCCCTATAATAACCCTTCGCTGACTCTTTCCATTTTTCTCGAATGGATTGAATAAAACCCTGAATTTGTTCGGATTTGAATAGTTATTGTTCGTTTTCGAACGATAACTATTTAATTAATGCATTGAAATTCAATAATATAACTTTTTGGCATATTCGTTGCAACTATTTAAGCGTGAGATACGTCTAAATTATGTAGCGATTATGAAACGAGAAAATAATCAATAGGTATCAGATTACAATAATTAAAAATTTCCGGTTATGAAAAAGATGGTATTTAATTTCAGTGCGTTAGTAATTAGTGTTACTACTTGTTTTTTGCTAGTATGTGGTTCGGCTGCAAATGCTCAAAAATCTCAAGTTCTTGCCAATGATAAAGGCAATTCTAAAGAAGCTTTAGTTTCAAAAGATGCAGGTTGCTCTCTTTCTTCTAATCTGGATTCCAACCAAAACGAATCTGTAGATATGCAGACTTATAATAGAGATTTAAGTTTTGATGCAACTTTCTTGAAAAATATTCCGTCTAAATATAAAACAATGATGGAACAGGTTAACTCTTCAGAAAGTCTTTGCTTTGAAATATCTTGCTATGAGGCAATTCAGAATAAAATGGAAAAAGATGTTGAAGCCTTTTTCTTAAAGAGATAAAAAACAGATAACTTTAATAGGATAACAATAATAAAAAAACTCTCATCATGAAAAAGATTGTATTTAGTATTAGTACGCTAGTAATCATCATTACTACTTGTTTATTGTTTGTGTGTAGTCCCGCAGCAAATGCTAAGAAGCTTAGAAGTTTTGTATATGACAAAGGTCAGAACAAAGAAACTGTATTTCTTTATGATTCAACAACCTGTGTGCTTACTCCTCACTTAAAATATGAATATGTAGTAAGTGAAAATGGGCAGTCTAAGACTAAAAAGGCTTATAGGTGGAATGCCGACGATAAAATATGGATACCTTCATACATATTCATTGTAACAAATGTAGGTGATAGCCAGATTCAGGAGTTTGCCCGTTGGAGTGCCGTGAAAAATGAGTTTTGTTTGAACAGACAGAAAGCTATATTCGACAGAATAGAAGGAAGTAATATATCAAACTATATATCCTTTAAGTGGAATGAAAGGAATAAGAAATGGGAAGTTGTAGACGGTGAGCAATTTGAGAAAAACATAGCATTACTGGTTAATCACTCTAAAAATATAAAATAAGATATTTGTTTTCAAGATAACTGATAATTAGATTGAAAAACGGCTGCCTAAGTGATTTAGGTAGCCGTTTAATGTTATTTACATCCTGATGTTATGTGCTATATATGCTTTGAATGCCTCGAGCTTATCGTTCATGATTAGTTCTTCCGGAAACTCAGTTTCTGCCAGCATGGGATAAATAAGGTCGTATTTACCAATGGCAAAAGAAATGTGTGCATCGCTTCCCAGAATAACCGGTTGCTCGTATTTTTTGCACAGCTTCAGAATTTCCTTGAAATTATCAGGAGCAGTTGCTTTTTCACGATACGGTTCTAATGAGCTGTTGTTTATTTCAAGCAGGGTATGATGTTCTTTTGCAGCAAGAACTATCGGTTCGTAATTAAGTTCTGCTGTTCCGTCACCAGGATGCGTAATTATTTTCACATAAGGATTCCTTATGGCTCCAATTACAGCTGAGGTGTTTTGTTCTACAGTTCCGGGGGTATAGCAAAGTGAATGAATCCCGGCAATACAGATATCCAACTTTTTCAAATATGTTTCATCCAAGTCTACATTTCCTTCGTAGTCGATAATATTCCATTCAGAACCAAGCAGAAGCTCTACTCCATACATCTGGCGGGGGATTGTCCATAAGTTCCGGAAGTAGATGGGATCGCAAGTGCCCGGAATACCCGGACCATGTTCGGTAATACCAAGTAACTGAATACCTTTATCGGCTGCAGCTTGTGCCATTTCCTGTAAACTGCTGAACGCGTGCCCACTTGCTGTGGTATGTGTATGTATGTCTAAAACTATATTCATGATGCTATTTCTGTAATCGGGCGCAAAATTAACTAATTCCCGACTTGCAAAAAAATTATCCTGCGATAAACTCATTTTGCTATACAATGTTTAACGCAGGATTTCTAGTGATTTGAACTGGCAATCTATCTTCAAAAAATGATCGTAAAGAGTTCGAAGAAAAAGAGAATCTTTGAAACTCTTTATTTCTCTTGTTAAAAATGAACTTCAGAAGCAGGAATAACTTTAATTTTATATTTAGTCTGAGTCATATCAGCCCAAAGCCAGTTATGGAAATCAATTAACGTTTTAGCAGAACAGTGAGGACGGTCGGCTGTGGTATGGCAATCGCTAACCACGGTTATGTCATAATCCTTGGAGAGGGCTGATTTAATAGTTGTGTCTACACAGTAATCGGAGGCACAGCCAGTAAAATAAAGTTTTTCAATTCCATGCTTTGTCAGTAGTTCTTGCAGATTGGTTTTGTAAAAAGAGTCGTTAGCTAGCTTTTCAACAACAATATCTTCTGGGTAAACGGGAAGTTCGTCTACAATTTCCCACTCTTTTGTATTCGGAAGGCAATAGTTATCTACTACTCCGTTGTGCTGTATAAAGATTACTTTCTTGTTGTGCCGGCGAAACTTTTCTGCAAGTGCAGCAATGCGCTGAATTACATTTTCGGCATTATAACGAGGTACAGTAAATGCTACTTTCTGCATATCAACAATAATCAGTGCTTCTGTTGTTTCCATAGATAATTGTTTATTTTTTATGCAAAAGTAGATAATAACTTCTGAGAAAAGAATATTTTCCAGACAATAGTTCTGCGGGATGGACAGAAAAAATCCTGCGTAAACGCCATATTGCTATGTTGAGTTTACTGCAGGATTTTAATTTATGCTATATTCTGTGTCTGGAATAAAGATTTTCCCAATAATTATATATCTGATATAAATTTCAATCTATGCATTTATCCACTGTATGGTTGTGTTCTACAAAATAATGGATAGGACTACCATGTTTTAGCTTATATTATGTCCAGAGGATACCGAAGAGTTTATAAAAGATATAGTCTCCGAATATGATTTAATTCAGATCGATAATCATTGCTGCTTTTGCCGGAACTTCTATTTTATCTGTCCAGTTAAGTGCGTTTCCTGAAATAATATCTGTTCCGGAACGATGATTGCCCAAACATTCAGCAAAGCGAACAGTTTGCAGTTCTTGTTTGTCGTTGTTATTATTGAGTATAACCATTACCTTTTTATCTCCTTTGATGCGAAAATAAACATATACGCCGTTCTGAGGAGCGAATTGAGTCATTGTTCCGTACTTAACGGCATCATTGCTCTTACGCCAGTTCTGAATACACTTCATATAATCGAGTGCTTCAATCTGGTCGTTTGTCAGGCCTTGTCTTGTAAAAATGCTTACTTTATCTTCTGCCCAGCCACCAGGGAAGTCTTTACGCATAACGCCATCGCCGCTTCCCTTTACACCTGTCATCAGAGCTTCTGTTCCGGCATACATCTGTGGAATTCCACGGGTGGTAAGCAAAAAGGCCATAGCCAACTTATAAACTTTAAAATCTTCTTTTATTAGCGTGTAAAAACGTGAAGTGTCATGATTATCACCAAAAATCATTATGTTCATTGGGTTAGCCATCAGGAAGTCCTGGCTGAATATATCATACAGACGATTCATTCCGGTATCTCCCCATCCGTCACCTTCGGCAAAAGCTGTAGGGATAGCATTGTGAAGAGGGAAGTCCATTATAGTGGGAAGGTTTGAATTATACTTATCCAGATTGGGAGCATCTTTCTGCCAGTACGATGTCATTGATGGATAATTGAGCCATACTTCACCAACCATATTGAAATGTGGATATTCTGCAAGAATCTGTTTAGCCCATTCGCTGACAAATTGTTTATCGGGATACTGGTGTGTATCGCTTCGTACACCACTTAGACCAGCATATTCAATCCACCAGATAGAATTCTGAATCAAGTAAGTGGCTAAGAATGGATTTCTTTGATTCAGATCGGGCATTGATTCGGCAAACCAACCGTCCGACATTCCTTTTGCATCAATCTCTGCTTTGTGAGGATCAAAGACTGTTGTGCCCCGGAAATTGCATATCTTCATGTCCGGATAGTTGTTTATCCAATCGTTTGAAGGCAGGTCTTTGTATACCCACCAATCTTTTCCGCTATGGTTTACAATGTAGTCTATAATCAGCTTAATGTTTCTTTTCTTGCATTCTTCAGCAAGTTTTTTATATAGCTCATTACAGCCGTGACGCGGATCAATTTTATAATAATCGGTAGTTGCATATCCATGATAGGAAGTCGATGAAGCATTGTTTTCAACCACAGGAGTAAGCCACAAAGCTGTATATCCCATTGAAGAAATGTAATCCAGATTATTAATGATTCCTTGAAGGTCTCCTCCGTGTCGGGCATCCGGATTTTGTCTGTCGGTTCCGTCAGGATAGCCCTTTACGAAATCGTTTTTTGTATCGCCGTTTACAAACCTGTCGGGCATAATTTCGTAAATAACGTCTCCGCTATTAAATCCTTCGCGATTGGCGGATGCTTGTTCACGAGCCTTTAACTCATATTGATAGGTTGCAAACTTTTTATTGTTTTGTAGAAAGGTGATATTAAACTTCCCTGCTTTGGCTACAAGAGAATCAATAGATAAGTCAATAAACAGATAGTTTGGATTAGCTACTTTGTTTACTTTCGTAATCTTAACTCCGGGATAATTTATTGAAACCTGATTCTTTGAAATGTCTTTCCCATACACCAGTAATTGTAGATTAGGGTTTTTCATACCTACCCACCAGAAGGTAGGTTCAACTTTTTCGACCTGAGCATAGAGGCTCGTTACGAAAAATAGAGATAACAGAAATAATAGTTTTTTCATTGTAAATAAATTGAAGTTATAATTTATAGTAACTGTTTTGTAAAGTCATATTTTTAAATCAGCTTTTTAATTCCTTTATAATCGATGTAATAGATTACTCTCAACGATAAATTGTTGAGCAGGGAATGAGAAAAAACGTTTTTCAGATTATTGAAATAGTCTGCTTTTCTGTTTTGATCCGTAAATGAATAGTAGTTTTTCCAGACTACAGATAGCTCGCTTCCCGGTAAGAATTGCCAGGTATACGAAACATCTGAGTTAAACAGGCTAACATTCGTATCATAGTTTCTTTTGGTTTCATAGTGTTGCATGTCGCCATTTTGTTTCAGGAGATAATATTCCTGATAGCGAACGTTAGACCAGTAATGCCTTAGTCTTAGGTTGAGCGAACTTTTGTTGGATAAGGAATATTTTACGGTGAAAATATTATCCATCTCGGAAATGTTTCGTCTGCCAAAGAAAATAGAATCATTAACGATATTCTTATCTACGTAGCCAATGGCATTTTGCAGGAATGACCAGGTAGCTTTATAATCGAATGAAAGACGATCGTTTACAAGATATCGTGGATGAAAAGTCAGGTAAGACGAACTCTTATGATAACGTGTAGCCTGCCAGTAACCAACCAGAGCTGTGAAAGCTAATTTCTTACGCCAGTCCGATGAATATTCAATACCTCCGTAGGCTGCAGTAGGTTCCATATATTTCCATCCTTCCACACGAGGTTCAAAATGATCGAACTTCTTAAACGGAGTGGCACTTGCATAAAACTTCAGGTAACTTAGAGACTTAAAGACAAGTTTTAGATTTGCCGAGAGTTCAAAACGGCCGTATTGAAGAGGCTTATATAGACTTTCGTGAGTCATATCCAGCTCTGCAGTTATTTCGTTGAAATGTTTGCTTGGTGTGAAACGATAGTATTGCAGTTTCAGAATGTTTGTAATTAGATTGTTGTTCTCCAAATAACCAAAGTCACGTGGATTATAAGTTTTACTTAGTATACTATTGTCCAGTTCAAACCGGAAAGTTCCTTTTATCTTGGCAAGATTAAGATTGAAACGTTGTCCGAACTGATTGGAAACATCACTCTTTTCTTTATCATGGATATAGCTTAGAAAAGCATCTCCTGATAAGACATATTCAGGAAAGCTATATTTGAAATCGAATCCCGATACATTGGCCATATGGTGATCTTCCGGCATAGTAACATTGGTATTAACCCAACTGATATACGATTCCTTACCAATAACCTTGTCGGCTACCAGTAGGTTGTAGTTGCTTACTCCTTGTGTGTCGATATGTCGAATGTCACCCGTTAGGCTATCTCTGACTACTGCCGATTGTTGTTGTGTTATGGCATTCAGCATCCCGAATCCCCAACCATTTGAAGTATAGCCCGATATTTTTGTAGCGTTGTATAGACTTGTCTCAGCTGGATTCTTTAGAATTACCTCGTTGGTGTTTAGCTGAGCCGACACTTTATTATAATTACGAGGTTGCCCGCCTATACGTCGTGAATAAAAGATATCTCCCTTGCTGAAGAGTTCAGTTCCTTCGGTGAAGAATTGTCGTTTCTCATCATATTTGGTTTCAACAGACGTCAGATTAAGAATATTATCATCTGCTCTGGTTTGTCCAAAATCGGGGATTAACATCATGTCGAGGGTAAAACTTTCATTAAGACCATATTTAAAGTCCATTCCTCCTTTGAAAGATAACTTATTCTTGTCGTAATACGTTGTCATATATGGCATCAGCGATAGTCGGGTAGGAGGATTAATGTTTTTTAGTCCATGCATTTCCCCGGCTTGGTTGAGCCATCCGTTTTTGTTCTTATCAACAAAGTTCCATGTAATGGCTTCTCCGTTACGCTTTATTAAACGGAAGAAGTTTATTTCCCATAATTGAATATCCTTCTTGGGAAACCGGATAGCTGAGAACGGAATCTCCATTTCTGCAATCCAGCCTTGTTTTGTTTTTACCACAGCACTTTTCCACACAGCATCCCATGTTTTGTGCATGGCATTCAAATCGTTTTTGGAATCCATCTGCACACCTGCGGCCGATACCATAAATTCTGTTGAATTAAGACCGTTATTATACGGATTAATCTCTACAGAGAAAAGATCGGCATTAGCCTCATCGCCAGAATCCCGTTCGGCAAGTTCTGAGAAAATAGAATCGGGTTTACTGTCATAGAGTACCGCCAGTACGTAAATGGAATTATCATCATATAGCATCTTCACTTCTGTTTTTTGTGAAGGAGTGCCTCCATTAACCGGACTTTGTTGTATAAAGTCGGCAATGGGTTGAACTTCTTCCCAGGCTTTATCGTTGCACAAAGCGTCGATCTTTGGTGCTTTTGCTGTTTTGGTTATGGTGAACTGTTTACGAAGAGGCATTCCTTTTCCCCATGCAGACAATGACAATAAGCACATTAATAGCAAGCATATAAAATGAAGATGTTTTCGCATAGCTATAGTATCAGAATTGTTAATAACAGATTTACGCACCAAAGGAAATAATTATTTATTTCAGATAAAAAGTATTTATGCTGATGCCGTTTTTTTTATGCAAACGAATAATAAATTCCACTTTAGCATAAAAACAGAGATACATGTAGTAGTTAATATTGTTGGAAACAACAAAAAAGGTTACTTTTGTTTAAGTCTATAAATATGAATAAATACAAGAAATATGCCATCAATGTTTAACCTTCTCAATAGCCGTAAACGTGTTTTGTTCCATATAGCCTATTGGATAAGCGTTGTTTTATTCTTTACCTTTTCGTGGGGTACGCGTTATAATAATTACTGGGTGTGTTTTTATAACGAGTTGGCGTTTTTGCCTGTGAAACTGGGGGTAACATATTTTGGTCTGTATTATGTAATTCCTAAACTATTGCTTCAACAAAAGTATTATCGTTCAGCTTTTGCCTGTGTACTGATGATGGCTGTTGGCGGTATGTTACAACGAATGCTTTCTTATTACTCCTTTATCCCGTTACTGGGAATGTCGGACCCAAACGCATCATTGTTCGATCCTACCGAAGTGCTTCATCATGTAATCAATATTAATACGGTGATGATTATACCTTTTGCTATCAAGCTTTACAGTTATTCGCTGGAAAAGGAGAACCGCATTCTATCATTGTCTCACGAAAAAACGCAGGCGGAGTTACAATTTCTGCGCAGCCAGATACAGCCCCATTTCTTCTTTAATGTGTTGAATGACCTTTATGCCATGGCTTTAAAGCGTTCGGATAATACTCCGGAGATGATTATGAAACTGTCCGACCTGATGCGTTATGTGCTGCATGAGTCTACAGCAGAAAGTGTTCCGGTAGAAAAAGAGATAAACTATATTCGTAACTATATCGATTTGGAACGTCTTCGTTACGGTAACCGCTTCTCTGTAGATTTTCAGGTGAAAGGAGATGTTGCCGGTTCTAGTATTGCACCATTGTTGCTTCTTCCGTTTGTGGAGAATGCCTTTAAGCACTCTTCAACCAACCAGATAAACGGAATTGTGATCTTTATAGAACTGATTATTTGCAATGGCGAATTACAGTTCAACGTATCCAATACCTACGATCCTGAGTATAAAAATCCGGATAATGTATCATCGGGCATTGGTATAAAGAATGTGTGTCACCGTTTGGATATCTTATATCCCGGAAGATATACATTTGAGACCAAAACAGTAGAGCAACATTATATAAGTACCTTGAAAATAAAATTATAGCTATGAATCCGATACGTTGTTTACTGGTTGATGATGAAGAGTTGGCACTTGATGTACTTGAGATATACCTTGATCGCCTGGAAGGTTTTGAAGTTGCAGGACGTTGCACAAATGCTCTTGAGGCAAGCAGCTTCCTGAATGAAAACCCTGTTGATCTGGTATTTCTGGATATCCAGATGCCTAAACTCAATGGCATGGAGTGGATAAAGAGTCTGGCTATTCCACCCAAAGTTATTTTTTGCACAGCCTTTAGCAACTTTGCCTTGGAGAGCTATGAGGTTAATGCCATTGATTATTTGCTAAAACCGGTATCATTCGAACGGTTTGAGAAGGCGGTTGGTAAAGCTGCTGATATAATTCATAAGGAACAACGCCTGGCAGACTTAAAGGAAGAGGAGTTTATCTCCATTAAATCGGAACGCAGGTTTTATAAAATTCCCATCAACAGTATTTTATACATTCATAGTCTTAGTAACTATTATCAGGTAGTAACACCCGAAAAGAAGATCATTGTATATGGCAGTCTTTCTGCGCTTGAGAATAAACTATCTGCCAACCTGTTTATCCGTATTCATAGATCTTATTTGGTTGCCATAAACAAAATAGAGGCTATATCAAGCACATTTATTCTTCTTGAAGGGAAAAAAATACCAGTTGGAAGGAAATATCGGGATAGTGTTGAGGCTCTTATTGATAGAAAAAATCCTGCGTAAACGGCATATTGCTATGTTGCGCTTACTGCAGGATTTGCAAGTTTAGTAGTTATGTCTAGTGTAATGTTAGTTTAGCTGTTATGTCTGGTGTAACTATTTAATTTCTTAGTGAGAAGTAGCTAAAAGAATCAGAGAAGCAACGCCCAGGATTGTACCTACTGTCTTTGCATCGCTATTACCGTGGTGGTGTCTGCGTTCATCGCATCTGTCGTCTCTGTCACGGCAGTCTCTGTCTCTATAATCCCTGTCTCTGTATTCACGACCTTCGTAGCGATCGTCATTATCGTAGTAATCACGGTTATCGCGATTGTTGTACTCATTGTACTCTACGTAAACTTTCTTGTTATGTCCGCGACCGTGATTTCTGTAATTCTCGTATGCTTCAATACTTATTTCTCTGCAATTACCATTGTTATGTTTGCCCTTATTTGAAGCCATGCTTACTGAACTCATTGTAACCATCATGATGGCAACCAATGTTAATATAATCTTTTTCATAACAACAAGTTTTTAATTGTTAATACCTTTGTTTCTTTGTTATGCATCAAAAGTAGGGCGAGAATATTCCCCCGTCCAGCAATATTCCCCATTCTTTGATAGGGATTTCCCTAAAAGAATAAAAAGGCAGTAAAAAGCAGCTTTATAGCAGCCTTCTTTATGTAAAAACGATTGCTTAATATGGAAAAGTCTTTTGATGGAAAGTAGATGCAGAAAAGCTGGTGAATCATTTTAATCCATTGGCCAATGGATTTATTTTATTGGTGAATAAAGTTGGAACTATTGCCCAATAAAATGAAAGAGGATAACCAATAAGAAAATGAAGTCTTTCAGAACTCGAAAATATGAGGAATATTATTACAAATAATAATTAGTGTAGTTATATTATTTAATGTATAAAATTGCGATATTTATCAAAAAAAATAATTTAATTAGTAGTTTGTTTTATATAATAATCAAACTAATTTTAATTTTAAATTACTATGAAGAAAAAAACGATTAGATATTCTTTAATAATGCTGATGTTCCTAATATCTGCATTCTCGTGTGATTCATGCGAAGATGATATTGATTGGAATAAATTACCTGCAGAAACCCATGAAGGAAATAATAATATAGGGTGTTATGTAAATGGAAATGTATGGGTAGCATATAATACTCTAGCTTCTGCAATGAGTCCTGATGTATGGGCTGCAATTACAAAAAAAGACAATAACATAGAACTATTGATAGGGGCTGACCGTAAGGGTTCAAATAGAAGTTTAGCTTTTAATATTGTAAATCCTAAGGAAAATGAAAATTTAGTAATAAATGGAATCTATTTTCATCTTATTGAGGATGGAACCTGTGCCGGGCTATATGAAAATAGAGGATCTATTTACATCACTAAGCTTGATACTATAAAGAATATTGTAAGCGGAAGATTTTCATTTACCTTAAAATGTAAAGATTCTACTTCTGTTGTAAATGTCACAGATGGGCGATTTGATATATCACTTTTTAAAGAGTATTAGCCTTATAGTATTACAAAAGAGATCTTAGTAGGCAAAAAAGAAGGGGTCACTTCAAAGTAGAAGCAACCCCAGTATTATAATTTTAAGGAAAACCCTTATTTATTCTTTTTGCTCTTGTCCGGAAAAGCCGGGATAGCAGGAATATCCTTTCTTTCTGTCTTCAGCTTATCTAAGGCAACCTCAATTGCTTTGTTCAGCTGTTGGTCTTCGCCCATATATTCCTTGTAAGCGTCGTTTTCCAGTTCAATGTTTGGTTCCACACCTCTACCTTCAATAATGAAGCCACTGCCATCGGCAGCAAAAGGAGCGTAAGATGGAGTAACAATAGAACCGCCATCCACAACTGGAACTGTGCCACTGTAACCAACTACACCTCCCCAGGTTCGTTTACCAATTACGGTACCAAGGTTATTGAACTTGAAACGGTAAGGGAAGAGGTCGCCATCAGATGCAGAATATTCATTTATAAGCAATACCTTTGGTCCCATAAATGTTCCAACCGGATTCACAGAACCTTCCTTCTGATTGGTATGCATTGTGAAGAAAGTAGGAGTACGCATCAGTCTTTCAATAATCATAGGGGATACATTTCCGCCACCGTTTCCACGATCGTCAATGATCAGTGCTTTCTTCATCAGTTGAGGATAGTAATGCTTCACAAACTCATTCAGTCCTTCAACACCCATATCCGGAATATGGATATAGCCAACTTCACCATTGGTGGCTTGGTTCACCTTGCGTGTGTTGTTCTCTACCCAGTTATAGTAATTAAGTTTAGAAACATCACTCAGTGGAGTAACCAACACTTTGCGTGCTCCTTTTTCGGAAGCAACAGTGTTTACGGTTAGTTCTACAGTCTTTCCAGCCTGACCAATCAATAACTCCTGTGGGTCTTGTACTTCATTGAGCAGTTTACCGTTGATGGCAATAATATAATCGCCCTTCTTTACCTCTACTCCCGGCATGGTTAGCGGATTGCGGGTAGATTTGTCCCAGTTGGCACCCTCTGTAACAGAAGCTACCTGGAAGAAACCTGAGGCATCTTTTGTGAAGCTGGCTCCAAGAAGTCCCATAGGTATGCGGGTAGGAGTAGGATGCTCGCCATTCTGAGAATAAGCATGACCAATGCTCAGCTCGCCAATCATTTCACCTAAAATGTAAGTCAGGTCGGTTCGGTGGTTTACGTATGGAATAAGTACCTTGTATTTGTTGTAAACTTCGTTCCAGTCTACACCATGCATATTCTTAGCATAGAAGAAATCGCGCATCTGTCTCCAGCTTTCATTGTATATCTGCATCCATTCCTGATGATAATCAACCAGTTTCTTCATATCTCCCAGGCTGATAGGTTCGCTGATGCTCACAGCAGATGTAGGAACATCGATTACCTGCATCTTCTGGTCTTTAATAGCCAAAGCTTTCTTGTATCCGCTACCGAAGATAATATATGCACCCAAATCTGTTTCGCTCTTCTTGTCAAGGTCGTACATCACAACACTTCCCCCGCGTTGGTAATAAGCCTTTTGCCCTACCATGTGCAGATATCTGTAATTACCAGCCTGAGTAGGAAGTTCCACTACGCGGCTTTCGATATTGTCGAAGTTGTATGCCAAAGATTCTTCCTTTACAGGAGCTTTCTTTTTCCCTTTGCTCTCTTTTGCAGGAGCAGTTTCTTTAGGCGCTGCAGTAGGATTAACCATATCATTAACCGGAGCGAATGGTATTTTGGCATCCTTGGTTAAAGGAAGAATGTATACTTTACCCATGTTGTTGTATGCATGGTTCCATTCTGTTTGACTGTAAGTTGGGTTAAACGTACGTGCCGATGTAAAGATCAGATATTTGCCATCCGAACTGAAATTGGGAGAGTCGGAATCATACCATCCATCAGTAATAAGGTGTTTGGCTCCCGTAGCCACTTCGTAAACAATGATATTACTCATTGTCTTTTCCGGACGGGTATAGGTAATGAAACGACTATCGGGCGACCAGTTGAAGTCGTTGAATATAGACACTCCCGATTCCTCAACCAGCGTTGTCTTTCCGGTAGCTAAATCGGTAATGTTGAGTGTATTCTTCTTATCGCTCCAAAGAATCTTTTTAGAATCTGGCGACCATGAATAGTCAATAATATAAGTCTTGATATCTTTGGTTGCCACGCTTTCTTCTCCTGTTACAGCATTACGCACATAGATGCGGAACTCTCCGTCCTTGTCCGATACATAAGAAATGTATTTGCCGTCGGGCGACCAAAGTCCATTCTGGTCGTTAGCATCAGAAGAGTTAGTGAGATTGTAGGTAATACCCTCTTTCCCAGGAAGCGAGAAGATATCTCCACGACCTGTAAGAATAACGCGTTCCCCATTTGGAGAGATGGCGTAAGAAGAAATTTGGGTACTTACATCCTTCCATTCCGGACGAGAATATTCCTGATCGTTATTGATGTTGACTGTTACCTTGCTGGCTGTTTTAGTCTTTGTGTCGAACAGGTAGATGTAACCGCCATATTCGTAAACAATCTGGTCGCCACCAATACTAGGGAACTTAATATCATAATCCTTATAGAAAGTAAGCTGTTTGGTTTGTTGGGTAGAGATTTGATAAACATAAAGATTCATCACGTCATCACGGTCGGAAGTGAAGTAAATCTCATCTCCGTTCTGGCCCCACATCGGGAAAATATCCTGCTGTATATTATTAGTGATCTTCTTTGATTCTTTGGTATTGAAATCGAAGATACGGATATCATCGGCCATACCTCCCTGATAACGTTTCCAGGTACGGAATTCACGGAACACATAGTTGTACGCCAGTTGTTTTCCGTCCGGTGAATAAGTTGAGAACCCGCCGTTCTTCAATGGAATCTCTGTAGGTATACCACCGTTTGCCGGAATGGTAAGCAGCTGACCGGTGAAGTCATTGAATGTATTTTGACGAGAACGGAACAGAATGCTCTTTCCGTCTCGGGTCCAGTCCAGTACAATATTATTTGGCCCCATGCGGTCGCCAAGATCATCACGACCCAGAGTGGCGGTATATGTCAGTCGTTTAGGTTCTCCGCCTTCAGCAGGCATAATAAACACTTCCGTATTTCCGTCATACTGTCCGGTGAACGCAATCTGTTTGCCGTCCGGAGAGAAGTGAGGAAACATCTCATAACCAATGTTCGAGGTAAGTTTACGTGCTGTACCTCCCGATTTATTCACAGAGTAAAGGTCGCCTGCATACGAGAAAACGATCTTATCGCCATGAATGTTGGGAAATCTCAGCAGTCGGCCTTCGTCAGCACTTACAGTCAATGCTGCGGAAAGGGCCAGAGCACCAAAGAATAATCTTTTTATCATAACTCTATTATTAATAATGTTTGTTCAATAACTTAAAATACAGAAATACAAATATATACAAATTTAACGTATTAATATTCTGTAATTGTAATAAAACATTAAACTAAAATTGATTCACTTACTATATTTATAACTTTTGAAGAATAAAACATTACTTTTGCACTGTTTTTGGAATAAAATCAATCAAAATGCAATCAATTATTCGTTTGGAGGGAGGAGTGGCCCGCAATGAGATGTACCGCTTTACCCATCCTCTGACTATGAGTCTGGAAGCCGGAGAACACCTGGCAATTGTTGGCCCCAATGCGAGTGGGAAGAGTTTACTGGTAGATACAATAACAGGTAAATTCCCTTTGAAAGAAGGTAAACTGGAATATGATTTCTCTCCTTCAGTCAGTAATCTGGCTTATGAAAATATAAAATATATTGCCTTTCGTGATACGTATGGTGCGGCCGATGCCAACTACTACTATCAACAAAGATGGAATGCACACGATCAGGATGATGCTCCGGTTGTAAAGGATAGTCTGGGCGAGATAACAGATACGCAACTGCGCGATGAACTGTTTGAGCTGTTTGCCATTGAACCAATGCTTGATAAGAAACTGATTCTACTTTCCAGTGGTGAGCTTCGGAAGTTTCAGCTGACAAAGACTTTGCTCACTAACCCAAGGGTACTGGTCATGGATAATCCGTTTATCGGACTCGATGCAAAGACTCGTGATGTATTACATGATGTGTTGCAGAGGCTTACTTCTAAATCTTCCCTGCAGATTATTCTGGTACTCTCCATGCTCGATGATATTCCCGATTTTATTACTCATGTATTGCCGGTTAAGGCTCGTACTTGTGGTAAGAAAGTAACCAGAGAAGAATATCTGGCAAGTTATGTGCCTAATACAGCCACAGTATTGTCTGAGGAAAAGAAACAAGGTATTATTGATCTGGAATACGGCGATAATCTGTTTGATTCCGAAGAGGTGGTAAAACTAAATAAAGTTTCCATTCGTTACGGCGACCGTACCATCTTGAAAGAACTCGACTGGCAGATTCTTCGCGGACAGAAATGGGCACTCTCCGGTGAAAACGGAGCCGGGAAATCAACATTGTTAAGCTTGGTATGTGCTGACAATCCGCAATCTTACGCTTGTGATATTAGCCTTTTTGGTCGGAAACGAGGATCGGGTGAAAGTATCTGGGAAATAAAGAAGCATATCGGATATGTATCTCCCGAGATGCACCGCGCTTACTTGAAGAATTTACCCACAATAGATATTGTTGCTTCCGGATTGCACGACTCAATTGGATTGTACAAGAAACCACGCCCTGATCAGATGTCAATCTGTGAATGGTGGATGGATATCTTTGGCATTCTGGATATCAAAGATCGTCCGTTCCTGCAAATATCATCTGGTGAACAGCGCTTGGTTCTTCTGGCTCGTGCCTTTGTGAAAGACCCTGAACTACTGATACTCGATGAACCTCTCCACGGGCTGGATACAACCAACCGAAGAAGAGTAAAAGCTATTGTTGAGGCTTTCTGCGAACGAAAGGATAAAACGATTATTTACGTAACTCACTACGAAAAGGAACTTCCAAAGTCTATTTCAGACAGACTTATGCTGAAAAGAAATAAGTAATATAGAACGGAAAGAACAAGATACGAGAAAGGGGTTGGCCGACAAATCGGAACAACCCCTTTCTTATGCTTTATTTCTTTATATCAAACATAGAAATATAACTTTAGATGGACCTTGCGGACCCTTTCCTATGCTTTGTTTCTTTAAATCTCTGTCTGCAAACTGTTTTAAATACTAAATATTCAGAGACTTAATATTGCTTTTTGTACAGCCTCTTCTTTATCTTTTATAAGATACTTATTCTTTGTAATAGCTTGTTGGCCCAGTTTAATTCAGTAGAAGCCCATGTAGATTCATCAGCGCTTCTTGTCTGATCCAGAAATGCAGAAAGATGGTCGATGTATTCTTTAAGGCTGGAAGCTGCTTTACCTTGTTTGTTTAAACGTAGTAATGCAAGAATTTCTTGTTTATCAGTATTCAAATTAGGAACATCTGTTACTGATTTTGCTTTTAGAATCAATGATAGACTTTCGTTATTCTTTTCTTCCGTATTGTACAAAGCCATGTTTGTTTTTGCAAGCAAAACATAATCATCATCCGAAGCTACTTTGTTTTTTATATTCTTGTTTACCAATAAAGCTGCATCGTCATAGCGTTTACCGTTGAGCATCAATATTGAATTGAAAGTATTCACAGTAGACATAATTTTGTTGTAACGATGATTGATTGTGCACTCTTTGTTTTCTCCCAAACGTTCTATACGTTTGTCGAATTCGGCATAAGGACCATATTTTGAAAGGGTGTAATAATCCCTATGCTCTTCGTAGTATTTCTTTATTTTAGTAAGTCCGGAAGCCAATGCGGAAGGCTGCATGTTTTTCATTTTTAGAAATTCGATGGCACATTGATCGGCAACCTTTTCCTGATCGCGGCTATAAGTCATACCCAGTCGTTGACTTGTTTTGTCGAAAATGGCCGATGAGATAAGAGCAACCGCAGCAGTAGCTGTTCCCGGTATATAATATTCACTTTTACTCATCAGGTATTCTTCGCCGGCAGCCAGAACACCACCTACAACGCCACCCCAGAATGCAGCTCTCTTTTCGCGTGCTACTTCTTTATTTACGTTTATTATGGCATGGTCTAAAACAAAGTGTGCTACTTCCGAAGCCATAATAGCTGTCAGCTCTTCTTCAGAATCTAATGTGGAAAGCAGTCCGGTACTTAAAACCAAAGAACCGTTAGGCAGAATAAAGCTATCTGGAGCAGGAGCCTTTAAAATATAAACATTTAAGGTTCCCAATCTTTTATCATTAAAATTGTTATAAATAACGGAAGCAAAAAGTCCGTTTACATAATCTTCTGTGTACGGATCATCATAAAACAGATTTGAACTGCTCAGGTTCTTTAAATATTCGGTAGCTTCATCATTTAAATCCTGGCGAATATCGTACTGGTATCCTTTATCCCAAATTTTTTCGTAGATATCATTCTGCAGTGCCTTATATTCCCAGAACGATTTGTTGTCGGTAGGGTTGAGGTCCATCACCTTCAGCATGCTATAAGGAATTGCAAACTGTGTGTTGTCTACAACAACAGCAGCTTTAAGTGTTTCTTCTGAATTCGCTCCTCTTTCAGTTAATACTAGCTGATTAAATTTTAAAGGAGTGCCAGCTTTATACTCTTCATAGTCTTTTTTAAAAGTACCATCGATATAAAAAGGGAAGCTTTTTAATATTTTCTGTGCACCGACATTGCATAGAGATAAACTGAATAAACATAGTAGAATAATCTTTTTCATATTGTGTCTAGCTTTAAAGAGTTTAATTTGAAGTTAAATATATAGCTTTTATTCTTAATGCTTTGTTCAAAAAGATGTACTTTTAAAGTATTTTATATATTAACGCTTTATTGTGAATTTTGTGTAATTCTATTTTTATATAAAACAGACACTGATTTGTTAGATACAAAAACGAAACCAGAATAAACTCTTATAGAATCTATTCTGGTTTCATTTGTAACTATTATATTATCTTAGAATTGATTATTCTTCTGTTTATGCAGAACTTGTATTTTAAATTTATACTTTAGTTAAAAACTAAACAATGTTTTAAAGTCTGTGTATTGATTGTTTGATTATCCGCAATGGAAATAAGTATTCACAACTTCTTTCATCTTTGCAGGATTATTTTGTGTATCATCACGAAGCGTTGTGTCATTGTAAGCCTTTAGCTTGCAGATAACGCCATCAATCATACTCGGACTAAATACATTGTCTTTCTCAAATATAGCCCGTTGTTGCTGCAAGCGGTCGGCAGAAGCAGAGCAACTGTCGGGCAATTGGTCGAGAGCTTTTAGCCGTTCCTGATTCTCTTCCTTATGAATATCTACATTTACGTATGTTCTTTCGGCAATACCTAATGCATCATCTATCTCAAAGCCATGGCGACAAGCAACAGCCAGACTGGCCAATAATTGATAGATGTCTGCCGAACCATCTGGTGAGCGCATCTCTACAGTCTGTTTTTGTGTTGTATCATAATCACTTGGACTTTCCAGCGGATTGGCCAAAGCACACATATCTTTCTTAGCCGACCATCCCAAAGGAACACGTACCAGTACGGAACGATTCCTGTCTCCCCAGCAAATATTGGTTGGAGCTTCCTGATGTGGCACCAGTCGGAAGTAAGAGGTTGGGGTAGTGTTGCCAAAAGCTGTAATGGAAGGCGCCAGGCACATCATTCCGGCTATTGCTTTCCGTGCAGTATCCGACAATTTACCATCCTCCAGCATCTGATTCTTTCCATCCTTTGTAATACGCATGTGGATATGCAATCCGGATCCTGCTTTCCCGACAGTAATTTTCGGAGCAAAAGTGATATTATACCCATATTGACTAGCTAAATTACGGATTACCCATTTGGCAATCATCAGCTGATCGGCAGCATCTTCAGCAGGAGAGGGGAGAAATTCAATCTCATTTTGTTCGTAAGTTAATCCATCCTGAGTAAAATTACCGACTTCAGAATGTCCGTACTTTATCTTTCCGTTAGCTTGAGAAATGTATTTCATGCACAGAGTGCGGAACTGATTGAACTTATCGTAAGGACCAGATTCATGATACCCGTGCTGATCAGTGGCAGGAAAAAGTCCGTCATCCGGAGCTATAACATAATACTCCAGTTCACCCATAGCCTCAAACTCCATTCCGGTAACCTTGTTGAAAGCACGGCAAGCTTTATGCAATGTATATTCCGGTGAGCTTTCCAACGGATCTCCATCTTTATTAAAGAAAGAGCAAAGCATGGTTAGCGTAGGAATTTCGGCGAAAGGATCAACAAACGCAGTGCGAAAACGAGGAATAGCATATAAGTCACTACTACCTGCCTCAATAAAAGTAAAAAGGCTAGATCCGTCTACCCGTTCGCCACAGGTAAGTATTGCATTTAGATAAGCAGCATCGTTGATTACAAAGTTTAAAGTCTTCAGTCGCCCATCCCCAGCAGGATACATAAAGTTAATCATTCGTATCTCTTTCTCTCTGATAAAAGAGATTATATCTGCTTTGGTAAACTCAGCAGTACTTTTTTGCAGAAATTTCACCAATGAGTTGGAGTTCATCTCTAATTCGTTGTTCATATTGTTGGCTTTTTGATTAAGGTTGAATTAATCAAAGATATAGAAAATAATCAAAATGATATATTTATATCGGATTTATTTTGATTTATTTCTTTATTATTTAATAAAAAAGGCTGTAAGAATGTGTTTATGTATCTAAATGAAAGTTTTACAGCTTGTGGTTGCTATTTTTTTTGTTGTCCTTCATTTATTGGTTGGAGATAATAAATTCCTGGAAGTAGTTCTTAAAATGCCTGAAAAATATTGCGAATGATGCCTATCTATCCTGAATGTAAGTTTGGGATAGATGACAGCATAAACAGTATTGTTGAGGTAATATTGAAAAGGCTAAAGTAAATAGTTATTCTATATCCTTGATTCTTTCAATCTGTCTATTCAGAAAATAATCAGCATATAGGCTATAATCCTCCGTTTCGTAGAAAGCTATCAATCCTTTTCTGTAATTCAGAATATCAGAGTCTTTAGCGGAATATACAGGGATTATGCCTGCGTTCATCAATGCAATGCTTTCTATCATTCGTGCAGTCCGCTTGTTTCCATCAATGAAAGGTTGCAGACGAGCCAAATTACAATGCAAATACACTGCCTTCTCTAAAGGATTGGTATATCCTTCTTGCTGAAAAAGGATTTCATTTAGTTTACTTTTTATTTCTTGTTGATTCTTTGGTGGGATATAATTCGTTCCGCTAATACGAACAGCACGTGTCCGTAATGAGCCCGATTCTTCATTAGATACCAATCCTGTAGAAATAGATTGATGTACTCTGAAAAAAGTACGTTCGTCTATAATTTCTTGATTTTGTTCTTTATGGATATATTCTAATTCGGAAATAAAAGTGTTGTAGAGGTTTTTAAGCATCTTGGCATCCTCGTATCTTTTTTCAGAAGTTATACCGTCTTTCAGTAATGCTTCGGTTTCAACGTAAGTATAAGTATTGCCTTCTATCTTGCCCGAATAGTAGCACCAAACCACAGCTAAGTCCTTTATTTCATTAGAATAAAGTTCAGATAACTTAGATAGAGGATTCTCCAAAATGAAAGAAGCCTTCTTTTGTTGTTCTTCGTTGAATATCGGTTTCATATTTTGGCTTACTTAGGTGTATTATTTATATACCATTCAAAAGTAATAAAAAAAATCGGTTTTACTATATACCCCTCGAAAATCCCTTAAATCGTTGGAGAATCAGTGGTTTTAGTCTTCTTCTTTAATCCTTAAAGCAAAAATCCTTGTAACTATATACTGAAATTCAGTTAGTTACAAGGATTATATGAGGTCTCTGGCGGATTCGAACCGCCGTAGACGGTTTTGCAGACCGGTGCCTAGCCACTCGGCCAAGAGACCTTATTTCGTGATTGCGAGTGCAAAGGTAATATATATTTCTTAAAATCCAAGCATCTTGCGCTATAATTTTGCCTATCTACAGCATTTTTTCTTTTCGTTCCTCTTCAGATCTCTGCACTGTTGCTTCTTCTTTTCCATCAGATCTCTTAATTCACAGCCACTTGTGCAATTTGCACATGGGTTTTCATTGTTATTAGAATTTCTGAAAAAAAGTACAATTCTGTTTCCTACGTAGAATACGCAGAAGAAAACAATTGCCGAAACGATTAATTCTTGTAAGCTCATAATAACATATTTCCTATTTGATAAAAACTAAAGGCAATAATCCAAGCCAGCGATGTGGTATACAACGCTGCAAATGCGGCCCATTTCCAACTGCCGGACTCTTGCTTAATAGCAGCAAGTGTGGCAATGCAGGGGAAATAGATAAGAACAAAAAGCATCAGACTGTAAGCGGCTAGCGGAGTAATAGGTATACGCTCTGCCAGACTTTTTTTGCTTACTCCTGCATCGTTGGTGTATAGAACACCAAGTGTGCTGACTACTAATTCCTTTGCTCCAACTCCCGAAACCAAACCTATTCCAAGTTTCCAGTCGAAGCCTAATGGCTTGATTGCAGGCTCAATGGCTTTTCCAATCTGACCGATATAGGAATTTTCCTGTTGTTCTGCAACGGTCTTGTATGCATTGTGATTAGGATAGTAACCCAAATACCAAATTATAATAGAAGCAATCATGATTACTCCTCCCATCTTTCTGAGGTATTGCTGTCCTTTTTCCCATGTGTGGCGGGTAATGGCTTTCATGGTTGGCATTCGATAGGGAGGAAGCTCCATTACAAAAGGAGTGTCTTCACCTTTAACAAGTACTTTGCTGAACAATCGGGCCATTAATACAGCCAGAAGTATTCCGGTTACATAGATAGATAGCAGCACCAGACTAGCCTTGCCCGGGAAGAATGTTCCAACCAGCAACAAGTATATAGGTAAGCGTGCGCTACAACTCATCAATGGATTTACCAGTATGGTGATAAGCCTACTCTTTCTGTTTTCAATGGTTCTTGATGCAAGAATAGCGGGTACATTACAACCAAATCCCATTACCAATGGGATGAATGATTTTCCGTGAAGTCCCATCTTGTGCATAATCTTATCCATAATGAAAGCTGCACGGGCCATGTATCCCGAATCCTCCATTAAAGAAATGAAGAAGTAAAGAAGCAGAATGTTTGGAAGGAAAACAATAACTCCACCAACTCCGCCGATTATTCCATCTACAATCATATCTTTCAGCGGGCCTGCTGTCATCGTGTTTTCTACAAAGTGTCTGAGAACGTCTACCAGCCATTCAAGTCCAGCCATTGGATAAGCTCCAATAGAGAATGTACCTTGAAACATGATCCACATGAATAGGAAGAATATAGGGTATCCCCATATTTTATGCGTAACAATGGTATCCAAAACCTTTGTCATCTGATCCTTTTCCAGGTGATTATCTATAAAGGTTTCTTTGAGTGCTCCTGTGATGAATCCATATTTGGCATTGGTAATAGCCGATTCGCTATCCTCATTCATTGCAACCTGAATCTTTCTAGCAGCTTTTTCTTTCGCGGCAAATATTTCGACACTATTAGGAAGCGTGTGGATAACTTTCTCTACGCTTTTATCGTTCTCAAGCAGCTTAATGGAAAGATAACGAGTAGAGTATAGATGTCTGATCTCTTCATTCTTTGAGATCTCAGCTTTTACATACTCTATTCCTTTTTCTATATCTGGCCCGTGGTTGATATGAATGTGTCGGTATATCTTCTGACGAGAGTTGTCGGGTGCCACATAATCGTCCATGTGCTCTTCATGTTCGGCTTCGTTCACGTTGGTACGATGCCAATCTTGTAGTTCCTTTAAAACTTCTTTATTAATCTCGCCGTTCTTGCCAAAGAAGTCGGCTCCTTCGTATAGGTTGATTACTAAGTGGAACAGATGCTCTATTCCAAGGTTCTTTTTGCAGACAGTTGGGACCATTGGTACACCAAACAGTTTGCTTAATAACCTGTAATTTAATTTATTGCCACTAGCTTCAAGCTCGTCGTACATATTAAGCGCTATCACCATACGCACATTCATATCGATAAGCTGAGTGGTAAGGTATAAATTACGTTCCAGATTTGAAGCATCAACAACGTTGATTATAATGTCCGGAGTTTCTTCAATGATGTGTTGGCGTACATAAATCTCTTCGGGAGTGTATGCCGACAGGGAATAAGTACCGGGAAGATCCACAATCTTAAATCGGTAACCCTGGAAATCGAAGAAACCTTCTTTGGCATCCACTGTTACACCACTGTAGTTTCCCACATGTTCGTGAGCTCCGGATGCCAGATTAAATAAAGAAGTCTTGCCGCAATTAGGGTTTCCTACCAATGCTACATTGATGGTTCTACGCTTTCTTAAAGCAAGATTTTTAAGCTCATCTTCAGTTAAAAGTCTTTCTTCTTTAATTGATCCGTGAAAATGAGACGATACGCCAGTTTGTTCTTCAGCTTCTTGCTCACTGATAATTTCAATCATTTCAGCTTCACTTCTGCGAAGAGAAATTTCATATCCAAGAATTTTATATTTAATAGGATCTTTAAGAGGAGCATTCAACAGCACTTCGACCACTTTCCCTTTGATGAATCCCATCTCCACAATTCTTTTGCGGAATCCGCCATGGCCCATTACCTTTACAATTACGCCTCTTTCGCCTGTGTTTAGTTCAGATAAACGCATACTTAACATTGTTTTATACAAAGATAGAGTATAATAGTTGAGTGAACAAATTATTTAGAATGTTTTTAAATAAAGAAACAAAGGTTTAATCTTCCTGAAAACTCTTACCTTTGTGATATGTTTCATCTTCAGATAGCTCATTATATTGAAAAAGAAAAGCTTTTCGGACTTAATGATAAGATTCTGATAGCATTAAGTGGAGGTGCCGATTCGGTTGCCTTACTTCGTGTGTTGGTTTATCTTGGCTATTCCTGCGAGGCAGCTCATTGTAATTTCCATCTTCGTGGAGAAGAGTCCGACCGGGATGAGCTTTTTGTTCGTAAACTCTGCAAGGAACAGAATATTCCTCTTCACGTAATCCAGTTCGATACGAATGGTTATGCAGCCGAACGTCAGGTTTCCATTGAAATGGCTGCTCGCGAACTTCGTTACAATTGGTTTGAAGAGTTACGCAAAGAGGTGAATGCAGATGTTGTTGCTGTGGCGCATCACAGAGATGACAGTGTAGAGACTCTTTTGCTTAATCTTATTCGTGGAACAGGTATAAATGGTCTGACTGGCATTCGTCCGAAGAATAATCACGTGGTTCGTCCAATGCTCTCTGTTAGCCGTGAAGATATTCTGGTGTATCTTCAGGAAATGGAGCAAGATTATGTTACCGATAGCACCAATCTTCAGGATGAATATACTCGCAATAAGATTCGTCTGAATATTCTTCCGATGATGGGAACTATTAATCCATCTATTAAAGCTAGTCTATTTTCAACAGCTTCACATCTGTCCGATGCTTCACTTATATATAACAGAGTGATTGAAGATGGCAAGAGTAGAGTTTTGTCACAAGAAGGTATTTCCATTGAAAAACTTTTGGCTGAGCCTTCACCGCGTTCATTACTTTTTGAAATTTTGTTTCCACTCGGTTTTAATTCCGCTCAGATAGATGATATATTTCTTAGTCTGGATAGGCAATCGGGTCGGAAATTCCTTTCAGATTCCTGGATTATTGTCAGAGACAGAACGCATTTGCTGATGAATAAACTAGACTCATCATCAAAAATTGAACAGCCGGAAGAAGATAAACCTGTTATCAAAGAAGAACGAATTCCTTATACACGCGATTTCGTTATTCCACGCGATAAAAGAATAGCTTGCTTTGATGCAGATAAAATATCAGCTCCATTGACGCTTCGTAAATGGCAGGCCGGAGATCGCTTTGTGCCTTTTGGTATGAAGGGCAAAAAGAATGTGAGCGATTATCTCACAGATGCTAAATTTTCAATCCTTCAGAAAGAAAAAGTTTATGTGTTGTGCTCCGGTGAAACAATTCTCTGGCTTGTGGGTGAAAGAACCGATAACCGTTTCCGGATTGACGAAAACACAAAGAACCTTCTTATACTTCGTTTGGAGGAAAACTAAAATTCAAAAGGCACTACTTTTTTATCCATAGAAAATAATCTTATATTAAAATTCATTGATGTGTCAATTCTATTTGTATCTTTGATGTTGTTATTTATAACTTTTTAATATTAATTTTAATAGGAGAAAAATCTAATGGTAAAAGTGATTGCTAAATTCTTTGTTAAAGAGGATAAAGTTGAAGAATTTTTAAAATTGGCTAGTGTTTTAGTTGAAGAATCGAGAAAAGAGACAGGATGTGTAAGCTATAATCTACTTCAGGATGTAAGTAACCCACAAACATTAATAATGGTTGAAGAGTGGGAGAGCGCTAAAATCTTGAAAACACATATGGCTTCAGCTCACTTTACAAGTATTATTCCTGAAATGAGTCTATTGCAGTTCCAGAAAGAAGAAATTACAGTTTGTAAAAACGTATTTTAAAAACAAACGAGGACTCCTTATAAGCAGGAAGTCCTCGTTTTTGTTTTCCGTATAGTATAGATTTTATTTCTTTGAGAAGAGTTCTTTCTCTCTCCATTCTTTCATTAATTCAGAAATCGTGTTTTTAACACTCATAATCTTTTCTGCTCTATAAGCATTTGCTCCGGCAAAAGCATATCCATTTTTGAAGTTTCCTTTGAATGCATTGTAAAGAGCCAGCATAATGCAATATGGACTTTTAGAAATATCGCAAGTCTTAATGCAGTGGAATGGACAAGATTTAGGTTGCTTGATGCCCTCTTTAACCTGATCAATGAATGAACCTCCAATTGCACGGCCAGGCATACCTACCGGACTTTTAATAATTTCAATATCTTCTTCCTTTGCATCTAAGTATTGCTGTTTAAAAGCTTCAGAAGCATCACATTCCTCAGTGGTAACAAAGCGGGTTCCTAACTGTACGCCCGAAGCTCCAAGTTCCATCATACGATAAATATCTGCTCCGGTGTAAATACCTCCGGCGGCAATTACTGGAATTTTCTTATTGTACTTTTCTTCAAACACAGCAACTTCAGCTACTACCTGTGGTAGAATTTCTTCCAGAGAATAGTGTTCGTCGGCAATCTGGTTTTCCTTGTAACCAAGGTGTCCTCCGGCTTTAGGGCCTTCAACAACTACAGCATCGGGAAGATAGTCGTACTGACTGTGCCATTTTTCGCAGATGATTTTTACTGCACGTGCCGATGAAACAATAGGCACAAGCTTTGTTTTGCTACCTTTTGGTAGAAAACTTGGTAAATCAAGAGGAAGTCCGGCTCCACTGAATATGATGTCAGCTTTTTCAGCAATGGATGTTTTTACCATATCTGCAAAGTTGGTCATGGCAACCATAACATTCACTCCGATAATGCCTTTGGCTTTTTCCTGAGTTTCTTTAACCATTTCGCGTGCTTTTCTTAGTTCTTCTTTAAGACCTAAGACACATGCTTCACTAAAATTACTTGATAATTTATTGTATAGAAGTCCCAAACCAGCGCAAGAAATTACGCCGATGCCTCCTTCGTTTGCTACGGCTGAGGCTAGGCCTGATAAAGAGATTCCTACGCCCATTCCACCTTGGATAATTGGAACTTGAGCTTTTAGGTCTCCGATAGATAATGTTTTCAAAATATAATGCTTTATAGAATTATGGTGTCAAAGGTAATATTATAACTGGAAAAAATAGTTGAAAATGAAACAATTTTTAGTGAGACCTGATTTTTTGTGATTTATTATATCTTGATATACGGATAGTCTGTCTATCAATATACTAATATGTGTATCATATTGTTATCTTCCTCCGGTGGTTAGTTTTGTAAACCGGGGAAAAAGCTTCCGTGAAGCGTAATAGATAAACAGCGTAATGAAGATAATTAAAATTGGAATTATAAAGTATATCAAAGTCATTAGTCCGTCAGATTCCGGTTTTAATGTTCTAAACAGTATAATTCTAAATATTTTTATGAATGGTTCATGAATGGCATATACAATAAAACTACCAATAACCAATGACTTATTTGGAGTGATTTTTTCTTTATCAATAAAGAATGCTATGATGTTTATGAAGCAGACGCATCCACAGATAATACCTATTTTATGAATATATATATTAAAATTAAAATTCTTTGTTAGCAAGTCAACTATAGCGATTATTGAATATATAATTATTGAAGATGTGAAAAGTTTGTGTGATTCTTCAACGATGTTTTTTTTATTGATGCTAAAGAATGCTCCGAGGCTAAAGAAAAATAGTGTTTCCGGACGAATGATAGCCGGGTGAAACCAAAATCCTAAATACCAGATAACTCCTAAAAATACAATTCCAGAAACCTTTGTCTTTTTTATAAAAGAATGAATAAGAGGAGATATTAGTACGGCCAGCATTAAGTCTCTTATAAACCAGAATGGGTAATTTATGGGGCAGGGTGAAAGAATTCCAAATGCATGAGCAAAATCAGTAAATGTGAAGTTCCTTATAATTATACTTGCATCATATAATAAGTTGTTCTTTATTGGAAAACTCTGGATAATAAAGTGATAGAGTATTATAAAGATATTCCAATACAGATAGGGTATAAAAAGTGATTTGAATCTGCTTTTTAGTTTTTCTTTATATAGTTGGGGCGTGAACCCTTTTTTATAGAAAAAGAGGAATCCTGAGATAATGAAGAATAGAGGTATACTGGTTCTTGCAAGTACATGAGAAAAGAATTCACTCGAGTAGTAGAAAAGAGGGCCAATAGATTCGCATGTTTTAATCTCTCCATTTACAATTACTACTGATGAGAAAGCGTGAATAAAAACTACTCCGATAATTAAAGGAAATCTTAAATAGTCAATTGTTCTGGACTGCAATTCGTCTTTGGTCATTTGTTTCTTGTTCTGTTGTCATTTTAATTATTCAATTCCCAATGACAAATTATTATAGATTATATTGTTGGCCGATTCATTAATCCCTCTGGTAATTAAGCATATATATACGCATGAATTAGCCAAACGGCTGCAAAAGTACTATAAAGTAACGTGAAAGCCAATTGATACTATAAAAAAGACCAGGCATTTGCCTCTTTATAAGACCTGTTTAATAAAATTTCTAAATTCTTATTTCGAAGATTCTTGCATAAATAATACTTTATTTAATACTTTTGTAATACAATAAGTAGTCTAAATAAATCTAATCATGAAAAACTTCAAAAACATTATTCTTTTAATGATGTTGCTTTTGCCATCTATTTATATGAAGGCAGTATCAAGTAATCAAACCAAAGTAAATCAGAAAGCTGTAGTCAGGGTGGGGGATGCTCGTTTTACAGTAATAACTCCCCGTGTAATACGTATGGAATGGGATAGCACTAAGCTGTTTAATGATCAGGCTTCTTTTTTGGCTGTAAATAGGAACTTGCAGGTACCACAGTTTACACAAAGTGTCAAAGGTGGTTGGTTAACCATCAAAACATCCGAAGCGGAGCTAAACTATAAAGTTGGTAGCGGACGCTTTACCCCCAAAAATATTCGTGTCAAATTTCTAAAGGATAATAAAAGTGTAATCTGGAAATTCGGTGATGTACAAAAAGGTAATCTGAAAGGAACTTACCGTACACTCGACGGATACAATGGAGGCATTCACGAGCACGATAATAAACCTATGCCTATTGAAGATGGGTTGCTATCTACTGATGGATGGACATTTATTGACGATTCAAAGAATTATTTATTTGATAATTCCGACTGGCCTTGGGTAACCGAACGTAAAAATAAGAATGGACAGGATTTTTATTTCATGGCTTATGGGCATAATTATAAGTCGGCTTTGAAAGATTTCACAGCTTTCTCGGGTAAAGTACCATTGCCTCCACGTTATGCTTTCGGATACTGGTGGTCACGTTACTGGAGTTATTCCGATAATGAGCTACGTAACCTTATCAGTAACTTTAATACATATAATATTCCATTAGATGTATTGGTTGTAGATATGGACTGGCATTATACTGAGGCTGGTAAAGGTGGATGGACCGGATATACATGGAACCGCCGCTTGTTCCCCGATCCTGACGGATTTTTGAAATATCTGAAACAAAACAAACTACAGGTAACCCTTAACCTTCATCCTGCCGATGGTGTTGCTAATTACGAAGATAATTTTCCTGCAATGGCAAAATGGATGGGAGTAAATCCCGATTCAACAAAACTGATTCCTTATGAAGGATCAAATAAACAATTTATGAGCGGATGGTTTAATACTATTCTTCGTCCAATGGAAAAGAAAGGTATTGACTTTTGGTGGCTCGACTGGCAACAAAAACTTAATGATGGAAAATTCAAAGACTTGAGTAATACATGGTGGCTTAATTATGTTGTTTTCTCTGATATGGAACGCAACCGTGAAACTCGTCCGATGCTTTACCATCGTTGGGGAGGATTAGGAAATCACCGTTACCAGATAGGTTTCTCCGGTGACTCTTATATTTCCTGGGCTTCACTTGATTTTCAGCCATATTTCAATTCAACAGCTTCCAATGTGCTTTATGGCTATTGGAGTCATGACATTGGTGGCCACATGGGTGCTAATAATATTGATCCGGAACTTTATGTACGCTGGCTTCAGTTTGGTGCTTTGAGTCCTGTTCTTCGTACCCACTCTACAAAGAACTCTAATTTGAACAAGGAACCTTGGGCTTTTAGTCAGAAATATCTCGAAGTTATTCGCAATACGATTCTTGAACGTTATCAGATAGCTCCTTATGTTTATACAATGGCTCGTAAAACATACGATGATGCACTATCTCTTTGTCGCCCTATGTATTATGATTATCCCGAAAATAAAGAAGCTTATGAAAATAAGAATGAATATATGTTTGGTGATAATCTGCTAGTTTGCCCAATTACTTCACCGATGAAAAATGACAAGTCCACTGTGAAGGTTTGGCTGCCGGAGGGAAATGATTGGTATGAATGGCATACTGGCACATTATTAAAAGGAGGCCAATCCATTGAACGAGCATTTAATCTTGATGAATATCCTGTTTATGTAAAAGCCGGTTCAATATTGCCTTTATATGATAAGGTGAAGAATCTGCAAAAGAACGATGAATCTGTAACGGTGACAGTATTCCCAGGCAAACAAGGATTTTTTGAAATGTACGAAGATAATGGCAACGATAAAGATTATGCAACTCATTATGCAAAAACTCTGTTATCATCAGAAAAGACTGGTAATGTATTAACAGTGAAAATTGCTGCTCGTCAGGGAAGTTATCCTGATATGCCTTCTAACAGAAACTTCAAAGTTAAAGTTCTTGCTTCTGCAGTTCCTGAAAGTGTATTGGTAAATGGTGTTCAGACAGATTTTACATTCAATGGCAATGACTTAAGCCTTACTGTAAATGTACCTGAAACGGATTGCAGTAAAGAGAAAGTCCTTAAAATAACTTATCCAACAGATGCTTTGGAAGTAACAGATGGTCTTTTGGCTCAGATGCGTCATGTTCGTGCTGCAGTTCTTCAGCTTAAACAGAAACAAGCAGGCATCGTTCTCAATGAAGAACTAGGCACAATGGAATCTGCTGGTGGATGCATTACCTATTATCCTAATCAATTTAAGCAACGAGTGGAAGCATTCCGAGCTAACTATGCTAATTTGCCAACAGTTCTGCAAACTCAGAAACTAAATCAGGAAACTATTGACTGGTTTATAAATGCTGTGAAGTAAATATAGAAAAGAGTATATAAATTCAAAGTCTATAAAATTTTAGGATATCGAATCCTTCCCGTTCTTGATAACAGAACTTCCGGTCTACATTTCCCATTGAAATTATGTAAACCGAATTTGGGAATAATATACTTACTGTGATATCTGATTAGGAATAAGAAAATATTGTAAATTAATATTAGTAATAAAAGCAAAATCTGTAAACCTATTAGTGGTAGTTATAAAACTCCGGTCGGACTTTAAGCAAACTCCCGCCGGAGTTTATTCAAAGTCCCGCCTGCTTTTCTAAAAAGCAGGCGGGACTTTTTTATGTATCTAAACGTTTGATTATCAATATCTCCAAAAGTGATACTATAGCTCTATGTGCAGTGATCCGAGCCTTACAGTAATAATGATATGTCGCTATATTTCTTAATAATGAAACCGGCTAGGGTGGGGGGAGTGGGGAAGGGGGAGCGTTTTCTATAACTTTCTATTTTTTTCTATTTATATATTTCCTATAATAAGGATACTTATTCTTATTTTTTTCACGAAAGTTATAGAAATGTATCTATTTACCCCCTCCCTCCCCCTAAAAAAACTTATATTTCAAAAAAGGATTTGTATCATACAAAACCATTCCTAAGATTGATAAATACAGGAACCAACCTAGGGCAATGTAGATAAAAGATATAGTTTTTTATAAGTTATGATTGATAAAAGCATTGAATTTGTATCGTTTATCAATCATAACTTATAAAATCTCCACCCTGCAAGTAATTATCAACTTTCCTATTTTGTGCGTTGCTCATGCAAGAAATTTAGGAATAAGGTTCATTATTTCAAAAAAAAATGAGACTATCCACCTTTTGTATAAATGGATAGTCTCTATTTTTTTTGTAAAATGATTTATTTACTATGCTAGAATGATATAGTTGCTTTGTCTGCTTTGAGAGAAACATTAATCTCTGAATCTTTTGTTTTACCCTTCCATACCATCTTTTTGCACTCAGTCTTAGGTAAGCTAACATAATTATTTCCCTTACCTGTAAGATGTTCTTCGTTGATATCACATTTATCTACCTTCCAGTTATTCAGATTCTCAAGATCTATACTGAAGATGTTTATCTTATTGTTGGCAAGAGAAATTTGAGCATGATAGCCCGAAATGTTTAATCGGTCTATTTTACATGAATCTATAACGATTTCATTAACTCCATAAACAGTAGCTTCTTTCAATGTAATATTTTTGAAGATTGTTCCCATCTTTTTGGATTCATTTTTTATCGACAACGTAGAAGCTGAGTCTGTATAAAGACTGAAGTTAGCATGCATTCTCTTAGACTTGTATTTATCAAGAAGATCAGTCAAATGTTCTTCCGAATAACTTAGCTTTATAATAAGTGTATCGCCCGATACTTGCTTATTTATCATAAAAGATAATTCTTTTGGATAGCAGAACATACCTTTTTGTTGTTCATTCTTAAATGGCTGAACCATTAACGAACTTGATATATCATTCACTTCATTGTTATTCTCATCAACAAATCTGATAACCTTATACAAGGAGACGTTTATTGAATCGACCTTGCCGGAAAAGTTATCATTTGATAAAAAGTTTTTTTCAGTTTTATCAATCGGGGCAAAAAATCGTAGATGAATAATAAATATCACCGATAATAATAACACCGATGATAAGATTGCTAATAATATAACTGTTGTGCGTCTCATTGTCTGATACTATTTTGTTTCTTACTAAATTCGTTATACATATTTTCAATTTTCTCCATAGGAATATCCAACGTGTAGATTTGATGGAAAAACCATTCAAGGTCTTCCTCTATAAAACGCTTCCTGCGTAGAGATAAAATTAATTTCTTTGCACCGGCAGATACAAAATATCCAATGCCTCTTTTGTTGTAAATTATGTTCTGAGACTGAAGATAATCAAATGAGCGCATTGCTGTATTTGAGTTAACTTCGACTATAGAAGCGTATTCTCTGACTGACGGAATTCTCTCTTCCTCAGGATATTGCCCGAAGATAATCTCGTCACATATTCTGTCTGCTATCTGCAAATAAATAGCTTTACTTTCTTTAAAGTTCATACGCTTAGAGTCTATTAATAATTTCAGAGTCTTTAAATCGGAAATATGAGATAACCCAGTTAAAAAGAGTCAGAAAAGAGAAAAACAAGATAAGATTTCGCCTTGTAATCCATTTTTCTATTATTTCCCCGCAATAATCTCCTGCACTGAACAACTGACTTTCATTGAACAGAGAATTTACCAATAAGGCATCTACTGCATAAAAAAGCAGAGTTATTACTATGCCTGTTGCAAGAGTTTTGATGAACGGGTTCTTATACCACAAAGTACTTCCTAAAATAAATAAAGACTGGAAAAATAGATATATAGAAAACAGAGCTGTTAATTCCATCCAGTTATGAGTCATTGAATCTAGATTTTGACTACATAATCCCTGTGAAATATTTATAGCAGTTATGTTGAATTCTGGATAACGCATTGAGAGTATTGCTATTCTGGTATAATCGGCTAATTTAAAAGCAAGGAAAAAAGCGATTATAAATACAATAACAACGGGCAGAAACCTTGAGAAGAATTTTTCAAAATTTGTTGCCGGAGTCATCAAATATGCAATCCTCTTAGTTTTGTTTTTCATTTTTTCCATCATTAATGATGCGAAAAGACATCCAAATCCCCAGAAAAGAAATATGGCAGGTCTCAGATAATAAATACCTCCATACCAAGGACTAAAATTATGTTTAGTTCTTGATTCGAGTTCAGAAAGCCCCATAAAAGTAAATATAATTGCCATTATGGCATATAACATCACAAAACGAAGAAGTGTTGTTTTCCAGTTTTCTATAAAATCTTTTTTATAGAGAAGAGTAAAGCGCTTAAAACTTATAAAATTATTTTTTATCATAACCTTGATTTTTAATTTTGAAGATAAACTTTCAATTTGTCAGTATCAGTTAGCAGAGCATTAAACAATAACTCAAGATTAATAGCCGATTCCTCGTTCTCTTTATTAGGAAGAATCATGCTTTTCCCTTGAATGGAAGGAGAAATATATAGTGCTTCTTCTGCAGAATCATTACTGGAAGTTTCTACAAATAATAGCTTCTGACAAATTTCTGAAACAGATTCATTCAGCAAAACTTTATTGCTGTCCATCACAATTACGTGTTCCAGTAGGTTATCAACATCTTTAACCTGATGAGTGGAAATAATGATCGTCTTTTCATCACTCATCCCTGATGCTATAAACTTTCTAAACTGACTTTTCCCTGGAATATCCAGTCCGTTTGTTGGTTCATCCATAACAAGAAGAGAAGTGTTTGTAGCTAATGCAAAGCTCATATAAACTTTCTTTTTTTGTCCCATTGATAAAGCTCCCAGATGCACATCCATATTTAAATCAAAGCAATGCAGATACTTCTCGAGGTTTTCTTCACTGAAACGAGGATAGAATGATTTATTGCATTCAATATATTTGCGAAAAGAGATAGGTGGCAAATCAAATTCCTCGGGCACAATATAAATATCCTGAAGTGTTTTAGGCAATCTTTTAGATACGTCTTCGTTGTCAAAATTAACCTTTCCACTCTTTGGCATTAAAAGCCCTGTAATAAGATATAAAAGAGTTGATTTTCCCACGCCGTTCTTTCCTAACAAACCATAAACTTTACCCTTTTCAACCGATAGAGAAAAGTTATCAAATAGTTTTTTTTGTGACCTCTTGTATACAAAGGACAGATTCTCAATTTTCAGCATTTTATTTCAATTTATAATTTAATTATCATTTATTCCAAACTTGCAGTTTACTAATTAGAAACAGCTGTACTAAAGTAATCATGCTACTAGCATCACTATTATAATTACGATAAAGGCTACTATAACCATTGTTCTACAATTTTAAATTAAATACTCAATACAATACTTTTATATAATAATCTCAGTAATATTTATGTTAAGTTATTTGGCTATGATATATGTAAATTGTATACCTGAAATAAAGTAAACAGCACAATCTCTTCTGAATCTGCTATTCTACTATTTATTGAATCATAATTATTCTTTGTATAATTACATATTATATATGTATAAACTTTAAATAACTGATTACTTAGTGTATATCCTAATATCCTATAAATAGATATTAAAATAGTGTACTATAATAGTAGTACACCGCAAATGTAAAAGGATAATTTGAAATAACAAAACAAAATGAAGAAATATTTTATATTTTTTGAATTGGAATAATCTACGGTAAGTCAAAAGAACTGAATATATCGGGGTTTATTCCTTTTGATTTACTTTGTTTTAGTTTGTGATTTGAAAGATTGTTATAAGCAATCAATATGATAAAAGAGACGGTTGGATTGATTGATACAAAAAAAGAGACTAAACATTTCTATCAAAATGTCTAGTCTCTTTAAATAATATCTCAAGTCATTCCCCTAAAGGAACGATACTATTCCCACTCAATAGTTGCAGGTGGCTTAGAACTAATATCATAAGTAACGCGGTTCACACCTTTTACCTTGTTGATGATCTCGTTAGAAATCTTTCCAAGGAATTCGTAAGGCAGGTGAGCCCAGTCGGCTGTCATGGCATCGGTTGAAGTAACGGCACGAAGTGCAACTGCATTTTCGTATGTTCTTTCGTCACCCATAACACCTACAGACTGTACAGGAAGAAGGATTACACCTGCTTGCCATACCTGATCGTAAAGTCCCCATTCACGTAGTCCGCTGATGAAAATATCATCGGCTTCCTGAAGTACACGTACTTTTTCTGGAGTGATATCGCCAAGAATACGAACAGCTAAGCCAGGACCCGGGAAAGGATGACGGTTGATAAGATGCTCCATCATTCCCAATTTGCGACCTACACGACGAACTTCATCTTTGAAAAGAAGGCGAAGAGGTTCGCAAAGTTTCAGGTTCATCTTTTCAGGAAGACCACCTACATTGTGGTGGCTCTTGATTACTGTACCTGTGATAGAAAGAGATTCAATACAGTCAGGATAAATAGTACCCTGAGCCAACCATTTCACATCTTTCAATTTATGAGCTTCTTCATCGAATACATCGATAAAGCCTTTACCAATAATCTTACGTTTACGTTCAGGTTCAGTTACACCTGCAAGTTCGCTGAAGAATTTATCTTTTGCATTAACACCAATTACGTTCAAACCAAGGTGCTCGTAATCAGTCAATACATTCTCATATTCATTTTTACGAAGCATTCCGTGATCTACGAAAATACAAGTCAGGTTTTTACCAATTGCCTTGTTTAGTAATACAGCAGCAACAGATGAGTCAACACCACCTGAAAGACCAAGAACTACTTTGTCGTCTCCAAGTTGTTGTTTCAACTCAGCAACAGTACTTTCAATGAAAGAAGCAGGGCTCCAGTCTTGCTTGCATCCGCAAACATCTACAACGAAGTTGCGAAGAATCTGTGTACCATCAACTGTATGGTATACTTCAGGGTGGAACTGTACGCCCCATATTTGTTCGCCTTCAACCTGATAAGCTGCGATAGCAACCTCATTTGTTGAAGCGATAGTTTTAAAATTATCAGGAATTGCAGTGATAGTATCACCATGGCTCATCCATACCTGTGAGTTATTTTCTACTCCTTTAAACAATACGTTGTCTTTGCAGAAAGAACCAAGATTAGCACGTCCGTATTCACGAGTAGCAGCCGGTTCAACTTTACCACCGTTAGTATATGCAATAAATTGTGCACCATAACAGATTCCTAAAATAGGATATTTTCCTCGGATTTCGCTTAGATCGATTTTGAAAGCCGCATCATCGTATACAGAGAAAGGGCTTCCGGAAAGAATAACTCCCTTAACAGATTCATCGTTTTTTGGGAATTTGTTGTAAGGTAGAATCTCGCAATACGTGTCCAGCTCACGAACCCTGCGACCAATAAGTTGGGTGGTCTGTGAACCGAAATCAAGAATGATAATCTTTTCTTGCATAATATAATAATGTATAGTTTGGAATTTTATGCATGCAAAAATACACATTATTCGCCAATAAATAAAAACCATTCACCAATAATTTGAAATCTATGGCCAATAAATTAAAATCTACCGCCAATAATGACCTTTCCTCGAACGAGTTTTTACCCTTTTTTATTTCCTGATATCAGGTCTAAAATGGTTTTTTTATAATTGAACACGGTAAATTGTCGGAAATAACTATATTTGTGAACCTTTTAATAAATTTGCTTGAAGTGAATAATGTTATGATAAGTCCATTATTTCTAATAATATTGAGTATCGTTATAGTCTTTTCCTTTGCTATATTATTTCTTGTTTATAGAAAATATTTGCATAAAAGGCCGTTTGAAAAAGAAGATATTATATTGCCATTGGAAAAAGAAGAAACTCTAGTGCCATCTTCTTCTTCTGCTGCTGATATTGAAGAGTTGGATTCTGTTGATAAAGGATCTTCAAAAAAAGAACATGTAAAGCATAACGAAGAGAAGTATAAATTTGCAAAGTTGAGTAATGAAGAGTGTAAGCGCATTTATAATAATCTTACCCGATATGTAAAAAAGAATAAGCCATATATTAACCCTAATCTAAAGATTTCCGATTTAGCACATGCCATAAACAGCTCTTCTCATTCACTCTCTTATGTATTTAATCAATATCTGAATCAGAATTATTCTGATTTTGTGAATGAATATCGTGTTTCTGAGTTTAAAGCTTTGGTTAATGATTCAAAGAATTCAAGATGCTCACTAACTGTCTTATATGAGAAAAGTGGGTTTAGCTCGCGCGCATCGTTCTTCCGAGCGTTTAAGAAACTAACAGGAATAACTCCGAATGAATATATACAGCAAATGAAATCTTCAGATTAATGCAATTATCTGAGTGATTTTATTATTTAAACTATTTCATAATATTAAGATTTAGGTTGGACTAAGAATATTCGTGCTGATTATTGTCAATGTATTGCCCTACTAAAGTAAATGGTTGGTGGTAGATAACTTTTATTAGTGGTAGATAAATAGTTCGTTTTTTTTATCTGCCACTAGCTGAAAACCCTTCTAAAAAGGATTTTCGTGCATTTTAGTGGTAGATAGTGTAGATGTTTCCTGATTTTCGTATATTTGCGAATCTAACAAATTTAATAATAATGAAAACAAAATTGCTAACCTTTTTTATTGGGGCTGTTGGCTTATTTTCTACTGCCAGTGCTCAGAATATCACTCAATTGGTTTCAGGGAAAGATTTTCCCGCCGAAATTGAAAATCCCGAATGTATTGGTATAAACAAAGAACCAGCTCATGCCACATTGATGCCTTATGCTTCTATGGATGAAGCCTTGAAGGCAAAAAGACATGAATCGTCTTATTGTCATGTTTTAAATGGTATGTGGAAATTTAACTGGGTGGCATGGCCAAATCAACGCTCTGTCGATTTCTATAAAACAGATTATGATGTTTCAGGTTGGAAAGAAATACCGGTTCCTTCAAACTGGCAGGTACTGGGATACGGAACTCCTTATTACCGAAATTTAGGATATACCTTTAAAATTGATTTTCCTCATGTAATGAGCGAACCGCCTAAAAACTACACTGCTTATGAAGAACGTAATCCGGTAGGTAGTTACAGACGCGACTTTGATGTTCCGGCTGATTGGAATGGTCGTCGTGTTTTCATTACTTTCGATGGTGTTGATGCAGGTTTCTTTATCTGGGTAAACGGACAGAAAGTAGGTTATAGCACAAATAGTCGTAATGCTGCAGAGTTTGATATTACCAAGTATGTTAAACCAGGTAAGAATATGGTAGCTGTTGAGGTTTACCGTTATTGCTCTGGTAGTTATCTGGAAGATCAGGATATGTGGCGCCTGAGTGGTATATTCCGCAATGTAACGCTTTGGAGTTCTCCTCAGACTCATGTCCGCGATTTCTTTGTTCAGACAGATTTGGATAAAGATTATAAAAACTCGGAATTGAGCGTTTCTGCAAAAGTTAAGAACTATGGTTCTCAGCCTTCTCAGGCACAGAAGTTACAGGCTTCACTTTATAATGGCAGTCAACCGGTAGAAGGGGCAACTGCTGTGGCAAATATCCCAGTGTTGAAACCTGGACAGGAAACTATTGTTTCTTTGAAGTTTACGGTTAATAACCCTGAGAAGTGGAATGCCGAAAATCCTAAACTATATACTACTGTTCTTACTTTACAGGATGGTAAGGGAACCAATGAAATATTATCTTCTCGTACCGGTTTCCGTAAAATTGAGATTAAAGGACGTCAGATGCTTGTGAATGGAACTCCTATTAAACTGAAAGGTGTAAATCGTCATGAACATTGGTCGAATGTTGGTCATGCAATAACAGAAGAACAAATGATCAAAGACCTGGAAGTTATTAAGCAAGGTAACTGTAACCACGTGCGTACTTGTCATTATTCTGACGATCCACGTTGGTATGAGTTATGTGATGAATGGGGTATCTGGTTAGTTGCTGAGGCTAACGTTGAATGCCACGGCTATGATGGTAAACTTGATGAAGAGCCACGTATGAAAGCTGCAATTATTGACAGAAATGTGGCTAATACAGAAAACTTTAAGAATCATCCTTCAGTTATAATCTGGTCGCTGGGAAATGAATGCGGACGTGTCGGTTCAAATTTTGTATCAGCAATGAATGCCGTTAAGGCTATTGATCCTACTCGTTTTGTACATTACGAACGTTTTGGAATTGGAAAGAACAATCCATCTGATTTTGATGGAAAAATGTATGGTACTCCTGAAGAATTTGCAAGAATTGCTCAAAACAAGGAACTAACAAAACCTTTCTATATCTGCGAATTTGCACATGCCATGTTCAACTCTATGGGTTCATTAGATGAATATTCAAAGATGTTTGATAATCATCCGGAGATTTTGGGCGGTGCTATCTGGGAATATCAGGATCAGGCATTGTGGAACAAACGTAATCCGGAACATCCAATATTAGCTTATGGTGGCGGATTTGGCGAATTCCCTAACGACCACTATTTTATTCATAAAGGTGTTGTAGCTTGGGATAGAAAGACTATTAAACCTCATTATCCTGAAATGAAGAAGGCTTTCCAATGGATTGATACAGAATTAATAGAACCTTCATCAGGGACTATTAAAATCAGAAACAAATTCCAGTTTATTTCATTGGATGGTTTTGAAGCTTCCTGGTCGCTCACTGAAAATGGAAAAGAAATAGATAAGGGTACATTACAATTACCTCGAATCTGGCCTTTCAGAGAAAGTTGGGTTTCTGTTCCGTATAAAATAGAAAGTCCTAAAGCCGGAGCTGAATATTATTTGCGTATCTCTTATACTCAAAAGGATAAAACATTGTGGGCAGATAAAGGATTCGAAGTTGCTTCCGAACAATTTAAGTTACCGGTAAATACTCTTCCTGTTGAAGAAGTAAAAGTAACCACTCCAGTAAAAGTGAGTCAAGATGCTCAATCTATTAAGGTGGCTGGAACAGGATTTGCTGTAACCTTTGATAAGAATACAGGTTTAATGAGTCAGTTGACGAAAGACGGAGTAAATCTTCTAACTTCTGATGGCTCACCAAAACTTCACTTGTGGCGCGCAGCTCACCGTAATGATGATATGTGGGCAAACAGAGACTGGGAGAAATTTGGTGTAAATAACCTGAAAAATACGTTGGTTGATCTGAGAGTAGAAACTGTTGATAAATGCACAGCAAAAGTAATTTCAACTATAAAATATGATGGTAAAGAAGGATTTGGTGCATATCATACTTCTACCTATATAATAAAAGGTGACGGTTCTGTGAAGGTTGATAATAAAATTGACTTTATTGGCTTGAGAATAAATCTTGCACATATCGGTGTACGTATGCTTCTTGATAAGAAGTTAGATCGTATGACATATTTCGGTCGTGGCCCGATAGAGAATTATTCTGATCGCAAGAGTGGGGCGGATGTAGGTCTTTATGAATTAGGTGTAAATGATCAGTACGAATATGAAAAACCTATGGATCGCGGAAACCATGAAGATGTAAGATGGATTAAATTTACCGGAAATAGTATGCCCGACTTTTTAATAAACTCTGATGAGCACTTAATGCAATTCTCTGCTTTGCCTCATACAGACGAACAGATGTTCCCGGTTGAATATAAAATAGATCTTCCTGCTAGTACATCAACAGTTTTCTGTCTATCAACTAAAACATTAGGTGTAGGCTCTAACGGTTGTGGTCCAAGACCTTTAGATAAATATATGGTTTGGTCGGATAATAGTCAGTTCACATATACTATACAGTTATTGCAATTAAAGTAATTAAAATAACTTGTAAAAGTTGTAGTCTGGTGATATGGACAGAGCGTTGAACCAAAAGTTCAGTTTGCCGAACGTGTAACCAGAAGCTTTTATATAGAATAATGTAATAACAATCTATTTGAAAAATAAAAGCGGCCGGAAGTATCTGATACAGATATCCTCCGGCCGCTTGCTTATATATTGATTGTGATTATTTGTTTTGGTAAGCAGTTAGCATCCATACTAGTTTTTCCTGCTCTTTCAGGTAGTCGCTCATCATGGCTACTGTTACTTCATCTCCGGCTTCCGAAGCTGCCTTTAAAAGATTACGTTCTTCACCAATAAAGTAACTGATAGTTTCCAATACATTATTCAAGGATCCGTTGCCGTTAGAAACGTTATCAACCTCTTTTATTTTAGCTACTTTCAGATAATCACTGAATTTATTTTCAGGTACTCCACCAAGAGTTAAGATACGTTCTGCAAGTTCATCAGCTTTTTCTGCTGTGTCATTGTACATTTCTTCAAATTTGCTGTGCAAAACAAAGAAATCGTGCCCTTTTATATTCCAGTGAAAGCCTCTCAAATTGGTGTAATACACCTGAAAATCGGCAAGTAATTGTTGCAAAGATACTACTACGTTATTTACTACTGAAGCATCTAATTTTATATAATCTAAAGTTTTCATATTGTTTTTGTTTTAAAGATTTGTATTTTTATTTTGTTGATACAAAGATAAACCGGAAAGCATGCTTTTCCAACCGATAATTTCTATCTTTGTATAGATGTAATCTATAATATATAATTAATAGATAGAGTATGACTATACAGCAATTGGAATATATTCTTGCCGTGGACAGGTTCCGCCATTTTGGAAATGCGGCAGAACATTGCTTGGTTACTCAGCCAACCCTGAGTGCAATGGTTCAAAAATTGGAAGAAGAACTTGGTGCGAAGATATTCGACCGGAGTACACAACCCATTCAGCCAACATCTATTGGATTTAAAATTATAGAACAGGCACGTGCGGTGGTGGAACATGCTTCAAAGGTAAAGGAGGTAGTGCAGGAAGAAGGTCACTCAATAAAAGGAGTTTTTCGTTTGGCCATATTGCCTACCATAGCACCATATCTGCTTCCACGGTTTTTCCCGAAGTTGATGGAAGATTATCCCGATCTGGATATCCGGGTTACGGAAATGAAAACTCAGGATGTGCTGGTTGCCCTTGCTACGGGAAAGGTAGATGCGGCAATACTTGCTACAGTTGTGACCGATAAATCCTTGCAGGCCGAGACACTATTCTATGAACAATTTCTGGGGTATGTGGCCCGTAAGGAACCGATCTTTAAAAATGAGATGATTCGTTCTACAGATATCAGTGGCGAAAGACTATGGCTTTTGGATGAAGGTCATTGTTTCCGCGACCAGTTGATGCGGTTTTGCCAACTCGAAACGGTTAAGCTCCATCAGGCTGCCTATCATTTGGGAAGTATGGAGACTTTTATGAGAATTGTAGAAGGGGGAAAGGGAATTACCTTTATTCCGGAACTGGCTTCTTATCAGCTGAGCGAAGAACAGAAAGAGCTTGTAAGACCATTTGCTATACCTCGACCCACGCGTGAAATTAGCATTGTGACAAAAACAGACTTTGTGCGCTATTCAATATTAAATATGATAAAAGAGAGCATTCGCTTGTCTGTTCCAAAGGAAATGCTGACACTGCAAAAAACTCAGCGGGTAGTCTGAATTTATTGGCCAATAAATTTATTTTATTGGTCAATGGATTAATTTTATTCACCAATAAATTCAATCCATTGGTGAATAAATAGAACTTATTTGCGCTATGTGTTTCCTTTTCTAGAATAGGTTTACGTTTTCTGTGGTTATGCTAGAACTGATTGGTTTTATTTTCTCTTATTCCTAAGCCGATTTCGCATAAAAAAAAGAGTGTCAAAAAAAGTATTTGGCACCCTCAATTTATTCGTATCCCTAATAGAAACTGAAATCAAACATCCAATTCTACAAGGGGGTATCTTGACTTTTTAGAAACTCTCTTTTTTGAGTTATTATCTGCTGATTAATTCTTCTGATTCTGAATGCTTATTACCCGATAAATTTCTTCGGCAATTCGGTTGGCACCAGCTTCGTTTGGATGTATTTGGTCGGGGAAATACATTGGGAGTCCACTCATTGGAGTATGTAAGTCGATGGTTTCCAATTTCATCTTTTTAGCCACACGTTTAATATATGGAATAACTTCACGAGTAATGGTACTGTCGTTTATTCCCCATTTTACACCATAAGCAGGAACCGGAAAACAAAGATAGATCTTAGGATTTGAAGGCAACTGTTTGAACGCATTGATCAGCGTTACGAGGTCCTTTTTAAAATCCGCTTTATATTTCCAGTTCTGAGGTTTAGTATCATTCGTTCCCAGTTTGATGGTTACAATATCCGGTTGAAAGTTCAATGCGTCCTGAAATATTTGTTCCTTCATATAAGGATGATCGCCTTTCATAAGTAAAGTTCTTGCGCTAACTCCAAAGTTCTGCACTTCGTAGTCACTCCCTAGTAGTCTTCCCAATACAGCAGGATAACCATCTTTGTTTCTGTCCTTAATGCCAGAACCGTAAGTTATACTGTTGCCAATGCAAGCCACTTTAATTACTTTTTGCTGAGCAAATGTAAGGTTGCAGCAAAACAGCAGCACACCTATAAGCGATAAATAAGAAATTCGTTTCATTTAATATAAGATTTATTATTAGAAATATTATTGTCCGGCTAACTTTGAATAAGTTACACTCTTCTCATTTACGTTTTTGGCATTGCTAACCCTTTTAATGAACTTATTCACCTTGTTTACATGGATATTCTTCAGTTCTACATTCTCAACCGGAAGTCTCTCATCGCCTTTTATCTCGTAAATGGCATCAGCCTCTTCACAAGTAACATTTTTCATGTGAATATTGTGAATAGGAGTAATACGTGTTTCGTAAGTAGGGAAATCTTTCCACTGATACAAAACATCAGTATCAATTTCGAAAGCTCGTTGCATTTTTCCGGCTTTTATGTTTTCCATATAAATGTTTTCAACGAATCCGCCTCTGCGATGATTGGTCTTTATATAGAATAGTCGTAATACAGATTTAGGAGCAGTGCAGTTGTGCATATAAATATTACGAATGCCACTTGATAACTCACTGCCTAGTCCCAATAAAGTGTGCCCTTGAAGAATAGAACAATTGCGGATTACTATGTTTTCGCAGGGAGTATTCAGGCGCCATCCATCCTGATTGCTTCCAGATTTAATAACTACAGCATCATCTCCTTGATCAAAGATACAGTTTTCCACAAGGAAATTACGAGTCATTTCCAGGTCTATACCATCGTTATTGTGTCCGTGAGCTTTTATATCCAGATTTCGTGCTATACCATTATCGCACATATACATGTGAACACACCAGAAAGGACTTTCCTTAATTTTGAATCCATCAAGCATGATGTTCTTGCATCGGTTGAAGTGTATAAGGTAAGGACGCATTCTGTTTTCCTCGTTTCCAAATTGTCTTTCTTCAACAGGAACGTTTGTAGACATCATCGTGTAAAGCTTTCCGGCTGCATCCATGTAATACTTCTGGCGCGGAAACCATATTTTCCATGTATCCATCTTTGGACTGATTGTTCCCTTACCGGTGATAGCTATATTTTCACATTTAAATGCATAAATAAGAGGTGAGTAATTATAGAATTCCATTCCTTCCAGAGAGCTTTGAACTGCAGGCAAATAGTCGGATGGATTATCAGAAAAACGCAATACAGCATTTTCGTCAAGATGGAGGTCTACATTACTTTTAAAATGAATTGGACCGGTAAACCAAACTCCTGCAGGAATTATAACTCGTCCACCGCCAGCCTTGTTACACGCATCAATGGCTGAGGCAATAGCTTTTGTGTTGTCGGCAACGCCTCCTTCAATGGCTCCGTAATTTGTAATTGGAAAATCCTGTTTTGGATAATTAAAAACCTTAATAGGCTGCATGGGGAAAGGAGCCTTTACTTTTACTGTGTTGTAATCACCATTAAGAACGGTAAAAGATGATGTGAGCAGATAAATTAATGTTCCTGCCAGACATTTTAAAAGATTGATTTTCATAATATTATTAGTGTATTCTTCTTTTATATTCATAAATAAGTTCTTCTCAAAAGAGGACTAAATAGTCAAATTCCTTTTTTTTATTATCAGAACTTAATGCAAAGAAAAAACAATTTTTATGAATAGGAAATGTAATATTGTACATAAATATAGAATTCTTATATTATAAACGTTATGATGGGTTTGCTTTTTTTCTTTTTGATGTTATTATTGCAAAGCATAAAAAAAGCCCGGATTTTAATCCAGGCATTTTAATGTAGGTTTAGTATATCACTTCTTATTTCTGTTTCAAGATATCACGTATTTCGGTCAGTAAAGTCTCTTCCTTGCTAGGAGCCGGAGGTTCGGGAGCTGGAGCTTCTTCCTGCTTCTTAGTAAACTTTCCCATAAACTTGATGAATAAGAAGATGGCAAATGCAATAATAACAAAGTCGAATGTTGACTGCAGGAAATTACCATAATTTAAAGTAGCAGCCGCAGTAAGCTCTTTTCCATCTGCTGAATAAGTAGCTTCTTTTATAACCCATTTTAACTCTTTAAAGTTAACACCCCCAACTATAAGACCAATTGCTGGCATTACAACGTCCGCAACTAATGAGGAAACAATTTTCCCAAAAGCGCCACCAATAATCACACCAACAGCCAAGTCAATAACATTGCCTCTCATAGCAAATGCTTTGAATTCTTGTAGAAAGTTACTTTTTCCCATATTTTTTTATATTTAATATAAAATTATGTGCTAATATAAAAACAATTTCGTACTTTTGCGCTGCAATTAGGAAATAAATTTCCATAGATAGCAACGCATTAATATTATAGCTGCTTTACGCATATTAAAAGGTAGTAAAAGAACGCTTTTATATGCGATTATGTTTAAGTTTATTTCCTGAAGTAACATCGGATATTTTAGAATGAATATTATAAAACCCTTAAAAGTTTAACAAAATGATTAAAGTAGGTATTAATGGATTCGGCCGTATCGGACGTTTTGTATTCCGTGCTGCTCAAACAAGAAACGACATTCAGATCGTAGGTATTAACGACCTTTGCCCTGTAGATTACTTGGCATATATGTTAAAGTATGACACTATGCACGGTCAGTTCGAAGGAACTATCGAAGCTGATGTTGAAAAAAGTCTATTGATCGTAAACGGTAATCCTATCCGTATCACAGCTGAAAGAAACCCAGCTGATTTGAAATGGGATGCAGTAGGTGCAGAATACGTAGTTGAGTCAACTGGCTTATTCTTAACTCAAGAAAAAGCTCAAGCTCATATCCAAGCTGGTGCAAAATACGTTGTAATGTCAGCTCCTTCTTCTGATAGCACTCCAATGTTTGTTTGTGGTGTTAACGAAAAATCATACGTAAAAGGTACTCAATTTGTATCTAACGCTTCTTGTACTACTAACTGTTTGGCTCCTATCGCTAAAGTATTGAACGATAAGTTCGGTATCTTAGATGGTTTGATGACTACAGTTCACTCTACAACTGCTACTCAAAAAACAGTTGACGGTCCTTCTATGAAAGACTGGAGAGGTGGTCGTGCTGCTTCTGGTAACATTATCCCTTCATCTACTGGTGCTGCTAAAGCTGTAGGTAAAGTAATTCCTGAATTGAACGGTAAATTGACAGGTATGTCAATGCGTGTTCCTACTTTGGACGTTTCTGTAGTTGACTTGACAGTTAACTTGGCAAAACCAGCTACTTATGCTGAAATTTGCGCTGCAATGAAAGAAGCTTCTGAAAACGAATTGAAAGGTGTTCTTGGTTACACTGAAGATGCAGTTGTTTCTTCTGACTTCTTGGGTGACACTCGTACTTCTATCTTCGATGCAAAAGCAGGTATCGCTTTAACTGATACTTTCGTAAAAGTTGTATCTTGGTATGATAACGAAATTGGTTACTCAAACAAAGTTCTTGACTTGGTTGCTCACATGGCATCAGTTAACGCTTAAGAAATTATTTCTTTATATTTTGAAACCGCTTCGGGTAACCGAAGCGGTTTTTTTATTCTTTAGTTTTTCCTTTACTTATTTATATGTAAAGACAAAGATTCCTTTTTTAAGTTATAGCTTCATATATTCGGGAATTTTTGTGTAAGTTTGTAGACATTATTACTTGTGAAGTTATGGCAAATTTCGACTTAATTACTATACTAGGCCCAACAGCTTCTGGAAAAACCCCTTTTGCAGCTGCTTTAGCATACGAATTGGATACTGAGATAATCAGTGCTGATTCTCGTCAGATTTATAAGCAAATGGATTTGGGAACCGGAAAAGATCTTGTGGATTATACGGTAAATGGAAAGCAAATTCCGTATCATCTGATAGATATAGCCGAACCTGGCTACAAGTATAATGTTTTTGAGTATCAGAGAGATTTTCTTGTTGCATATAATGAGATAAAGGAAAAAGGCAAATTACCTATTCTATGTGGAGGAACGGGTATGTATCTGGAATCCGTTCTAAAGGGATATAAACTTATTCCGGTGCCTGAGAATAAAGAACTTCGTGATAAATTAGCTGATAAATCTCTGGAGGAGCTAACTGAAATATTAAAAACCTATAAAGAACTTCATAATTCTACCGATGTTGATACAGTTAAGAGGGCGATCAGGGCTATTGAAATAGAAGAGTATTACTTGAATAATGATATAGCGAAAAGAGAGTTTCCTGAACTTAATAGTTTGATTATTGGTGTTGATATTGATAGAGAACTGAGAAGGCAAAAGATTTCCAGACGTCTTCGCCAGCGTCTTGATGATGGCATGGTTGAAGAAGTAAAGCAATTATTGGATAAGGGAATCCCTGCTGAAGATCTTATTTATTATGGGTTGGAATATAAGTATCTCACCTTGTATCTAACTTCTCAACTAACTTATGAGGAAATGGTTTCGCAGCTTGAGATAGCTATTCATCAGTTTGCTAAACGACAGATGACCTGGTTTCGCGGAATGGAACGTAGAGGTTTTACTATTCACTGGTTAGATGCAACTTTACCACAACAAGAGAAAATAGAACGAGTAAAAGACTTACTTAACAGCTGATTGATATGAACACAGATCCAAATAGATGGGGGATTATTTATAATCCCAAAGCTGGAACTCGAAAGGTTCAGAAACGATGGAAGGAGATAAAAGAGTACATTGAAAGCAAACAGGTCGCTTTCGATTATGTGCAGTCTGAAGGCTTTGGTACTGTGGAAGTTTTGGCACGTGCTTACGCGAGCGAAGGATATCGTATTATTGTTGTCGTTGGGGGAGATGGAGCTCTTAATGATGCAATTAATGGAATTCTTACTTCTTCTGCCGAACAAATCAGTGATATTGCTATTGGCATTATTCCAAATGGTATTGGAAATGACTTTGCTCGTTACTGGGATCTTAATCTGGATTATAAAGAAGCTGTTGACTGGATTATTAATAATCGCAGAAAGAAGATAGATGTGGGATATTGTTCCTACTACGATGCTCATAAACATGAACGTCGTTATTTTCTAAATGCCTTGAATATTGGTTTAGGTGCTCGTATTGTGAAGATTACCGATCAGACCAAACGTTTTTGGGGAGTTAAATTCTTGTCTTATCTTGCTTCCTTGTTTTTGTTGTTTTTTGAACATAAACTATATAGAGTTCATCTGAAGATTAACGACGAACATGTGCGCGGAAGAGTTATGACTGTATGCGTGGGTAATGCAAGCGGATACGGACAAACGCCGAGTGCTGTTCCCTATAACGGTTGGCTGGATGTTTCTGTAATCTACCGTCCGGAACCACTGCAAATACTTTCCGGACTTTGGATGCTTATTCAGGGACGCATTTTAAATCATAAAATGGTTAAGTCCTATCGTACAAAAATGGTGCGTGTTTACAAAGCACGTAATGCAGCTGTTGATGTCGACGGACGAATTATTCCAAGTCATTATCCTTTGGAAGTGGGCATTCAGAGTGAAGCTATTACATTGATTATACCTAATTAAAATATGAATATAAAAGATTTAAAGAATACTGATTCGGGCAATTTCTTTTTGCTTGCCGGCCCTTGTGTTATTGAAGGAGAGGAGATGGCTCTTCGTATTGCTGAACGAATTGTGAAAATGACAGATCAGCTTCGTATCCCTTATGTTTTTAAAGGATCCTATCGTAAAGCGAATCGTTCTCGCCTTGATTCTTTCATGGGCATTGGCGATGAAAAAGCATTGAAAATTTTAAAGAAAGTAAACGAAACGTTTGGTGTGCCTACGGTTACAGACATTCATTCTGCTGAAGAGGCTGCAATGGCTGCCGAATATGCTGATGTTCTTCAGATTCCTGCTTTTCTTTGTCGTCAGACCGATTTGTTGATTGCTGCTGCAAAAACCGGAAAGATTGTGAATATAAAGAAGGGGCAGTTCTTGTCTCCGGGAGCCATGCAATTTGCTGCCAATAAGGTTGTAGAGGCTGGCAATAATAATGTGATGATTACTGAGCGTGGAACAACTTTTGGTTATCAGGACTTAATTGTTGATTACCGTGGTATACCCGAAATGCAGAAGTTTGGTTTCCCTGTTATTCTCGATGTTACTCACTCTCTGCAACAACCAAATCAAACAAGCGGGGTAACGGGTGGTATGCCACAACTTATTGAAACTGTAGCTAAAGCGGGTGTGGCAGTAGGTGTTGACGGTCTGTTTATTGAAACACACGAAAACCCTGCCGTGGCAAAGAGCGACGGTGCAAATATGTTGCAGTTAGACCTTCTTGAAGGACTGCTTGTAAAACTAGTACGTATAAGAGAAGCGGTTAAGTAATTAGCCTATTTTACTGATCTTTTTCAACTTTTCTTCGTCTATGATCTTAATCTTTCGTCCATCGATACTGATCAGGCGTTCATTAGAAAAGTTGGAAAGGGTACGTATAGCGTTCGAGGTGGTCATGTTTGATAAGTTGGCCAAGTCTTCACGTGATAGATAAATGCTAAGTGTAGATCCATCCTCTTCCACTCCATAACTGTCTTTTAGGAATATAAGAGATTCTGCAAGACGTCCACGGATGTGTTTTTGAGTTAGATTTACAGTTCTTTCGTCTGCAATACCCAAGTCGATGGATAATTGACGGATAAAGAACATTGCCAATTCAGTATTCTGGCTGATAAGGTTCATAATGATTTCCATTGGAATCAGACAGATTGTAGAAGATTCAAAAGCGGCAGCTGCCGTAAGATAATCCTCTTTAGCAAAATGAGCACGATAACCGAAGTATTCTACCGGTTTAATTACCCTGATAATCTGGCTTCTTCCGCCTACACCATCTTTGTAAATTTTTACTTTTCCGCTAAGAAGGCACATAAGGTGAGTAGGAGCCTCTCCTTCACAATATATTACCTCATTTTTTTTGTAGCTTTGAATAGTAAAATTACTCATTAGGTATTCCCTCTGCTCGTCGCTAAGAGGCTGCCACATATCAGCAATATGCTCTGAAATTACTATTTCTGACAATTTTTTCTTAATCATAGCCTGTGTTATAGAACCGTGTTATAAAGCACAAATATATAAAGAAAAAATTAATAAATGATTTTTTTGATGGGAAATTCATCTATTTTGGCCGAAATGGGCACACGAAATTCATGCAGAAGCTATTTACTTTTCTGCAAAAACTGGATGGAATTATTTATCTTGTACAAAACAATTCATTCTTCTGTACAGAACAATTCTTTCTTTTGTACAGAAGAATTAATTGTTTTGTACAGAGGATGAATAAGCTTTCCTTTATTATTTAGAGAATAATAGTTCGCGATATTTTGGCAATGGCCATATTTCGTCGTCTATTTCCATTTCTAAATGATCTATATGATCGCGGATCAGCTCAAGATATGGGCGAACTTTTTCTTCATACGCAAATGCTTTTTCTTCCTGACTTTCAAGATGATTGGCAACCTTTCGTGCTTCTGTCATTTCTCGTACAAGAATCTTGATCTGTGTTACGCGATGAGATATTTCTTTAATCAGTTCTTTTCTGTCATGACTCAATTCGCAGAATTCTTCTTCAGAGAACACTTCTTTCATACCTCTCAGATTATCCAGCAATCGGTTCTGATAAGTAATAGCTGTAGGTACAATGTGGTTAATTGCAAGATCTCCCAGAACGCGGCTCTCAATTTGCACTTTCATGGTATACTTTTCAAGTTCCACTTCCAGGCGACTTGTCAGCTCTGTTTCATCAAAGATTTTTTCTCCAATTAATACTTCTCGGGCTTGTTTGTCATTATATTTTAGTAAAGCTTCCGGTACATGGCAGATGTTTGTCAATCCTCTTTTTGCTGCTTCTTCTTTCCATAGATCGGAATAACCATCTCCTTCAAAGCGAATGTCTTTAGAGGCAATAATGGTTTCCTTTAAAATACGGAAGATAGCTTCGTCTCTACCTACACCGTCGTTTATAAGTTTGTCTACAGAAGCTTTGAATTCATTAAGCTGGTGAGCCATTGCTGCGTTGATAGCAATCATTGCTGCTGCACAGTTGGATGATGATCCGGCAGCGCGGAACTCAAATCTGTTTCCGGTGAAAGCAAACGGAGAAGTACGGTTACGATCGGTATTATCCAAAAGAATTTCAGGAATTCTTCCTACTCCAAGTTTTAAGATAGTCTTTTCTTCCGGAGTCATTTTGGTATTTCCTGCCTGTTCTACCTGCTCAACTATTTCGTCAAGCTTATTAGAAAGATGCTTGCCCAGAAAGATTGAAAGAATTGCAGGAGGAGCTTCGTTAGCACCCAGACGATAACTGTTGCTTGCACTCATAATAGATGCACGAAGTAAATCCTGATTCTTATAAACCATCATAAGTACATTAACAATGAAGGTAATAAACAGCATGTTTCCTTTTGGATTTTTGCCTGGTGCAAAAAGATTAATGCCAGTATCTGTGCAAAGTGACCAGTTGTTGTGTTTACCTGAACCATTAATGCCAGCAAATGGCTTTTCGTGGAATAGTACATGGAAGTTATGTTTTTGTGCAATACGCTTCATTAAGTCCATAACTAACTGATTATGGTCGTTGGCAAGATTTGCATTTTCAAAGATAGGAGCCAGCTCAAACTGATTTGGCGCTACTTCGTTATGGCGGGTCTTAACAGGAATTCCTAGTTTATGGCATTCCAGTTCCAGTTCCTTCATAAAACTGGTAACGCGTGGAGGGATCGAACCAAAGTAGTGGTCTTCCAACTGTTGGTCTTTGGCTGAAGAGTGTCCCATAAGTGTGCGTCCTGTAAGGCAAAGGTCAGGACGAGCATTGAATAAAGCACTGTCTACAAGAAAATATTCCTGTTCCCATCCCAGGTTGGCAAATACCTTTGTTACGTTTTTATCGAATAGCTGACAAACTTCTGTTGCAGCTTTATCTACCGAAGCAAGAGCTTTTAATAATGGAGTCTTGTAGTCGAGAGCCTCACCGGTGTAGGAAATAAAGATAGTAGGAATACAAAGAGTTGTATCAACTATAAATGCAGGAGATGAAACATCCCATGCCGTATATCCACGAGCTTCGAATGTATTTCTTATGCCACCATTTGGGAAAGAAGAAGCATCAGGCTCTTGTTGGATAAGCAGTTTGCCGGAAAAGCGCTCAATTATTTCCGTGTCGTCGCCGAATTCTATAAACCCGTCGTGCTTCTCGGCCGTGCCATCTGTTAGCGGCTGAAACCAGTGTGTATAATGAGTTACATTATATGATTTAGCCCAGCTTTTCATTCCATTAGCTATTAAGTCTGCCATTTCACGACTTATTGGCGTACCTTTTTCAATAGCATTCATTACAGCTTTAAAAGCTTCTTTTGGAAGATACTCCTGCATATTTTTACGGTCGAATACATGGCAACCGTAATAACTGGATAATTTGTTTGAAGGATTTGAAATCTCAATAGGCTTTCTGTTTGAAAGCTCTTGTAGAGCAAAAAAACGCATTTTTGACATACTTAGTCTTATTCTTTAGTGGTTGTTTGTGCAAAAGTAGTACTTTTCTGTAAACTACCCCCTAAAAATATAGGGTAGTTTTGTTTTTTATTGTATTTTTGATAATTTGCTTATCCCTGATATCCCTGTTGACAAATTTAAAATATGTAAAGTCTCTTGTTTGTTGTTGAAAATCATTATATTTGTGTCTGTTCGACTGATTAAGATTACTATTTGAAGCACTATATAATACATATATTATTGTTTGTTTGCTTTTATACCTTAGTTCCACATTCAGTAATGGCTTCTGAGGTGAGCATTGGAATGAAAAAACACCCTAAATTGGTGGATTCCATTCTTGATAATGTTTTGCTGTATTCTTCCAAATATGAAAAGATAATAGCCGGGTATGATGCCGAACTATATCTAAAAAGATCTATGCAGATTAAAAAGAAGAATTTTCTTCTTCGCTTTGCTCCGTCTACTCTTAGAGCCAATAGAAATGTAAAACAAACAATTACTGAAACTTTGAGTGAGTTTCATTATTCTGCTCCTAATGTTTATGATATGAGAATTAAAGCGATGAACGGAAATACATCTCGTTTATTGGGGCCTTCGGAATTAATCTTACCATATTTTAAAGTGAATATATATTCTTCCACTTTGTTGTATGATAAGCTTCTTTCGCCCTTGGCATCTAATGCCCGGGAATATTATAGATATAGAATAGAATCTTCCTTTATATCCAATGGAGAGGTTAGATATAAAATAAAAGTTATCCCTAAGATTCGTAGCTACCAGCTGGTAAGCGGATACATGATTGTCAGCAATCCTGACTGGAAAGTGCGCGAACTTTATATTCAAGGTCAAACTGAATATATGAAGTATAATGCAAAAATATCGATGGGGGAAAAAGACTCGGAAGAATATCTTCCGGTAAAGTATGATATAGATGTTTTTGTTAGAATGCTGGGTAATGATATAGATATTAATTATCTGGCTGACTTAAAATATAGTAATATTCGTTTAAATGAGGAGGGGGTAAAGATTAAAAGAAAAAATAAGCATTACCATGACCTTACAGAATCTTTTTCGTTGAGCTGTTTGAAAGATTCCTGCATTACAGATAGTACAAGCTTCTCACGATTGAGACCAATCCCCTTATCAGATAATGAAAAACTACTGTATCGTGACTTTGCTCTTTCACGTGATTCTTTTCATATTAACGGTAATAATAAAAAGAAGGATTATACTTTTTGGGGACAGATAGGGGATGTTTTGACTAATAGCTATACGGTAAACATGTCGTCTATGGGTAGTGTGAAATGTTCTCCAATAATCAATCCATTTTTATTGAGTTACAGTCATAATGATGGTATTGCATATAGGCAGGACTTTAAGTATAACCGACTTTTCTCAGATGGACGTTTGTTGCGTATCGTACCTAAAATAGGTTATAACTTCAAGCGCCGGGAATTTTATTGGACTGTTAATTCAAACTACGACTATTGGCCGGAGAAAAGAGCATCCATTCAATTAAAATTTGGTAATGGTAACCGGATTTACAGCAGTAAAGTAGTAGAGAAAATTAAAGATATTCCAGATAGCTTATTTAATTTCGATGATTTGCATCTCGATTATTTTAATGACTTGTTTTTTGAACTAAATCACAGTGTGGAGGTTACAAATGGCTTCTTTATTAAGGCTGGTGTAACTGTGCACCAAAGAGATGCGGTTAAGCCTTCTACAATTATTATTCTTCAGCCAGGTGGGGAGAGCGATGGTTCCCTTGATATTATTTCCGAACTTAAAACCAGATATATAAGTTTTGCTCCTCGTTTGCAATTGGAATGGACTCCGGGGCAATTTTATTATTTAAAGGGAAATCGCAAGATTAACCTATATTCTTATTTCCCTACTTTTTCTTTTGATTATGAACGAGGCATAAAGGGTGTACTAAATAGTACCGGAAGATATGAAAAGATAGAAGTAGATATGCAGCATCATATCCGGTTGGGTTTAATGCGTGATATATATTATAGGGTAGGGGCTGGTGCTTTTACTAATAAGCATGAACTCTATTTTGTGGATTTTGCTAATTTCTCCAAGCGCAATCTGCCGGTTGGTTGGAATGATGATATTGGTGGAGTATTCCAATTGCTGGATAGAAGATGGTATAACTCTTCGGATCATTATGCACGGGCGCACTTTACTTATCAGTCTCCCTTTCTTTTGCTTCCTCATTTAAAGAAGTTAACTTGTAATGTTCTTAACGAACGTCTTTATTTTAGTGCTCTTTGTGTGCCACATCTAAATCCTTATTTAGAATTTGGATATGGAATAGGAACTCATGTTTTTGATGCAGGAATCTTTGTTAGTTACTCAAAAACGAGTTTTAAACAGATTGGATGTAAGTTTACCTTCGAATTATTTAATCGTTGATATTTAGAATATTACGATTTAACTCTGATTTTTCTTTAAAAAATGATTAAAAAAGATTTGCGTAGTTCAAAATATCTGCCTATCTTCGCATCGCATTTGAGAAAAAGCACAAGCCCGGGGAAGTTTGGGTGAGTGGCTGAAACCACCAGTTTGCTAAACTGACGTACGGGTAACCGTACCGGGGGTTCGAATCCCCCAGCTTCCGCAATAAAGTAAAAAGAGACCTATACGGGTCTCTTTTTTTTATACCTTTAGGTCAGCTTTATACCTAAAAGAGGCTAAAATGGGGATGTACTTTTTATGCTTATAATAACAGTGAAGTTCTATAAGTCTGCTAATTCAAAAGAACGAGAAATATAGTTAGATTTCTTATTGATGTTAATTGGGTTTATAGGTTTTCCATTGAAGTATGCATAATACAAACTTAAATTATTAAGATTGTCATGCTTCTCATCTGTATTGCAAGTAGAAAAATAATATTTATTTCTTGAAGAAAGGAACTCTCTTCTTTTATGCATTTTCCCTTGATTACCCATAGGGCTATGGATTGGATTAATAACCACATTAATATTCTCGAGAAGAGTGTTGAATCTTTTGCAAAGATCTTGGTGCTGGGGAAGCCTAAAATCAACCTTGTTATTTTGATTTTGGTAATTTCTAAGAATATTAATTTCTCCACATTGAAGAATTAGATATTTAATGTTGTCAATTGTCAGAATCCTACGTTCATTTAGTTCATAAAGGAATCTATCTGCAAGTTCATAGTTGTCTTCTATTTCTTTTGATTCTGAAAATAACTGATTTGTATTCATATTGAAGATTTTGCCATAGGTAATCCGATAAAGACAATTTCCTAAAATATCTGAATTAATATCTTTAACTTCAAAGATTACTTCGGAGTGCTTATTTGAGATTTTTTCTTTCAATCTTACAATGTCTTTTCCAGAGTCTAATGTATGGCCAGAAAATAACAATATGTCAGCTTTACAGTTGTTTATTATCTCGGCTGTTGCATTAACACGTTTAGTCCCTTGTAATTTTGCGCTAAATGAAACTATTTCTATTGTTGTCATATGTAATCTCTCTTTTAATATAATACAAAGATAAACGTTCTTAGTTTTTTCAGAAAATGAGCCACAAATGATGTCTGAATACTATTTACTAAAATTTTCTTCACTAACTTTTATAGTAGACCTTTTGCGTTAGCAGTTGCTAATCAAGCCGAAGCTGTGTTTGTTGTTATGTGAGCAAAAAATACACTCTTTCTTCACGTGAAAGTAGATTCGAGTTTGTAGTTCGAATAAAGATTTTCTTATCTTATGATTGTTTTTGATAGGTTTTCAAGTTTAATAAGTTTGTATAGTTCAAATATTAACAATCCACAACACGTTACGCACAAAACCTTATATATCCATATTGGAATATAACAACTCAGTAATAGGATGAGAATCATTGTAAGTAAAGTAAAAATTACTGTAATCAATGTCAGCGTCTTGAATTTCTTTTCTTCCTTTTGCCAAAATTCATAATGGGGAAGGATATGTTGTATTGGTTGATATGAATATGCGTAGAAATCCCCCGATACTTTTGCTAGCATATCTTTCGTTAATTGCATCCCCTTGTATTGGGGAGATATTGCTTCCAGGTAATCTTTTGTCTGTTCGCTAATCATTTGTGCATGATGAGAGTCAAAAGTTAAATGCTTGTCAATGTAATTTTTCTTTCCGTCAATACAATACCAAATATCGTTAATGGTTCTGCAAATCGAATCTAATTCTTTTGCCGTAAAATGGTTAGCAGGATAATCTTGTCCCGAAATGATGGATTGTCCTCCTAATTTTGCTACTTCCTCAACATTGTCTATCAACCTCTTTACATAATCAGAGTCTTTAGTAACTTTAAATGTGAAACAAGTTTTGAAGGAAGATATGAATTTTACATAATTATTAAAACGGTGAAAAAATGGGTTCATCGCAAAGTGAAATCGTTCAGTCACACTACCAGCCACTTGTTGACTCTCTATGAAAATCATAAGGAAGCCTCCTGTTAGTAGTGAGGCCAGAATCGTGATTATAATATTTAATTGTTCTGCCATAATTATCAATATCTTCGAGTTCGATTGTAAAATTCTTCTGCCTGGTCTAGGATTTTCTTGTACTCATCATAACTACCTCCAAACATGCCTTGTCTGATGGGTTCCCATTCGTCTCTCAGTTTATCCGCACTTTCGAAAAATATTGTGAACGGTTCTTTCCCATTATGGCGCACCTTGTATTCAATTTTTTTACGTGTAAATTCACCTGTTGGTACATAGAAATGCCCCAATATATAACATTGGTTATATCCAAACACGAGAGATTCCAACTGCTCCCATATATAGAAAGTATTCTCATATTCTGAATCAATAGTGAAACATCCTTTGAAATGAGAACACAACCTTTCAAGAAGGATAAAGCTCCACGGATAGTAATAGTTTAAACCAGTCAATTGGTTTAATCTCTTGTATTCCCAATGTATGGAACCAAGTAGGTACAGCAATGTGCTTCTGTAATATCCCATAAAATTTTCAGCAGGAACGCTTAGTTTCAATATATTGTTTAGCTCTGTAAACCGCTTATACTTTACGCAAGCTATCCCCATTGCATTAAGTAATAGAGTAGCGCCCAAAGCATGTAGATATTGAGCCCCTTCAATGAATGTTTCACCGCTTTTAAAAGGCTTCGTGCATAGTTTTACCAGAATATCTCCGAATATCTCGATATGATGTGCTTTACCCCATCGCACAGCAAGTATAGCTGCATCCATCAACAACTTCACTGCATTATGGTGCAAATCTAAATAAGCGGAAAATTGCTCTGGTGTAAGAGCGAAATTATAATTTGCTTCAGTCATTATTTTATCATAGGCCTCAGTGCCAAGTTTCTCTATCAGATCTGAATATTCTATATTATACAACTCTGATGAGAGGTACTTCTTAATCCTTGTTATCATCATGTCATGGCTCATATTGCGACTCACATTGCTTCGTTCCAATGCTGTAACTTGTTCGTAAAGATCAGTGAAGAGCTCGTCAGCACTGTTTATTTGCACAATCTCACCATGTCTGGACGTAGCCAAAGTTTTCATGATGCTACTTGTTTCACCTACATTTGTAATGAATGAATTGTAGCGTGAAGACGATGATCTGTTAATAATATCAATCAATCCTTTATCCCATACCGCTGACCATCCGCAAGTAATAAGGCCGAAATCTTCGAATATGCGGCGGACATAATTTTTTATTTGTTCGGGATAATCATCCAATTCTTCTGTCGTATTTCGGAAACGACAGTCAATATAATCACCATTTATCTTGACGATAGTAATATTATTACCGTGGACAATAGGAGTAGTCTTCTCTATATCATTCTCGTGGCATATCACTTGCGGAATAATACCTTCCGCTTCAAGCGCATGTTCAAGTAAACGGTCAAAATTGGTCGTCAAAATGACGCGGATATAACCATCCTTTGCCAACTTAGCTATCTCTCTATGAGCCTTTGTAGGTTCTTTCCAACCTAATTCTTTCTCATCGGATGTTGGCTCAAAGAAGCCCTTCATCAACTGTACGCGTTCAGTAGGTGTTTTGACTAATGCTTCCAGCAAAGATGAATAACTGGCTGAATACCCATATTTATCCTTATACCATTGATGCCAGTCTTCCATATTCGTAACGCCTTGAGTAGCGGCCAATTGTTTTATTAGCTTATATTCAATCTCCCATCCTGATGGAATATGTGCTGAGCGAGAGATTCCAGCACCAAGCAAAAGGGCATAAGCTCCTTTGTTAGTATACATTGAAAATGCTAAAGTGGTAAGTCTTTCTATTCCCATTATCGTACTTTGTTTGATTTTGAGCTGCTTACAAAAATAGCCATAAAAAAATGACTAACAAAATTTATTGACAAGTGTTTTTCAACAAGTTGGCTGAAGTCATTAATTTACACTCGAAATAATTATATTTGCTCATTTATCACTCTCTTAAAATAACACCCAAACATGTGCAAGCGAAATATACTATTTTAAAAAACATTAGTATACGTTTTCGACAGATTGAAGAGAGTTCCAATTGAAAAGAAAGTTTGATGAATATTTGATTTTTAACACAGTCCAATATTCATCAATCAAATCTAAAATATTATTTGAATATACAGTTATTAGACTCTGATATACAATAAATGTATCATATGTTTTATTGTAACATCTTTAATTCAATTATGATCTAGACTTTTTTTGATATATCTTCTTTAAAACATGCATAAATAAGATTATTTACCCTATTCAATTTAAATTCTTTGTTTTGTACGGTTATTCTATTTTTGTGGCTAGAACTTAATCATTCCGAATATTCTCAAAGCTACTGATCTGAGAATATCTTATCATCTACATAAAAATTAAAAACTACAAATTGATCTAGCAATCTAGCACTTGGTACTTAATTGCCAGATAACTAATAAATTGCACCCGCTAGATCAACTGTGTTTGATCTAGCACTAATCTAGCAGTCTAGCGGATATTCAGCATGAGATGATTGATAAATAAAGTATCTCTCTATTAATCATTTGACCTTTGATAAAAAAATGAAATAATAAGATATTATGCGTCCATCCGGGTGTATACAATTGGTACACCCGGGTGGAAGGTGAGGGTAGACCCGGGTGTATGATATGGGTACATCCGGGTGTACAGAAGAATATATCTATTTGAATTAATTATTCTATGCCGATCTATCTGTAAAGGCCGGAATTATCTAGAATTTGACTACGATTATCGATAAATAGAAATGATAAAGCTAAAAATATCCCATCTTTGTGAACAATTAATAGTATAAACGAGAATCTAGTAACAATAAACTAATAAACATGAAAATCATGAAGATGTTTTTTAGTCAAAGATTAACATGCAATTTATTTCAAAGTCTGGCATTACTTGGAATATGTTTTTTATTTCCGCTAACCATTCAGGCGGCTAAAGGAGGAAAGAAAATTAGTCCTGATTTGTTTGGACTCTTTTTTGAAGACATTAATTATTCTGCCGATGGGGGACTTTACGCAGAGTTAGTACAAAACCGTTCGTTTGAGTATAACCCCACAGAACGTAGGGAGTGGAATCCTTACTCTTTTTGGGAATACATTACTCCCGGATTTTCCTACGGCAAAATAAGTGTTGAAACTTCATCGCCTATTCATCCTAATAATCCTCATTACATGGTGCTTGATATTGAACATGTGGGACACGAAGCAAATACTCCTGGTTTGTCTGGAGTGGGTATTAAAAACTCGGGCTTCAGTGGTATGGTTGTAAAAGCAGGCGATAAATACAACTTTTCAATGTTTGCACGTCAGCTTAGTAAAGAGCCAATAGAACTGAATATTAGCTTGCAGACTCCTAAAGGAAAAGTACTGGCAGAAACTAAAATATCCACATCAACTGATAGCTGGAATAAATATACAGCAAGTCTGATTCCTACAGAAAGTAATGATACAGTCAGTTTAGTTGTTCTAGCTACAACTAAGGGTAAACTGGCTATGGATGTAATTTCTTTGTTTCCTGAAAAAACATTCAAGAATCGTCCCAATGGTTTGAGGGCGGACTTGGCACAACTGCTGGCCGATATGAAACCTCGTTTCATTCGTTTTCCCGGAGGTTGCCTTTCTCATGGCGATGGTCTGGAAAATATGTACCGTTGGAAAAATACGATTGGCCCGATAGAACAGCGTAAAGAGCAACGTAATATTTGGGGATATCATCAAACAACGGGATTGGGCTATTTTGAGTATTTCAAGTTCTGCGAAGATATAGGCGCAAAACCGTTGCCAGTTTTACCGGCTGCAGTCAGTTGCCAAAACTCGGGTGGTACATGGCGTGTAGGCGGAACCGGACAAAAAGCTATTCCTATGGATGAAATGCAGGATTATATTCAGGAAGTATTAGACTTGATAGAATGGGCCAATGGTTCCGCTACTTCTACCTGGGGAGCTAAACGTGCAGCTGCAGGACATCCGGCTCCATTTAACTTGCAATATGTTGGTATTGGTAATGAAGATAAAATAACTCCCGAATTTGAGGAACGCTTTAAAATGATCTTTAATGCTGTTAAGGTAAAGCATCCTGAAATAACAGTCGTAGGCACTGTTGGGCCTTCTCCCGATGGTGAAGACTTTACAAAAGGATGGAAACTGGCCGATGATTTGAAAGTTCCGGTAGTTGATGAACACTATTACACTGATCCAAATTGGTTCATTTCTCATCAAAATCGCTACGATTCCTACAAACGTAGTGCTACCGAAGTTTATCTTGGGGAATATGCTTCCTGGGGAAATAAAATGCGCAATGCTATATCCGAAGCTGCTTATATGACGGCTCTTGAGCGCAATGGTGATGTAGTGAGAATGGCTTCGTATGCTCCTTTGTTGGCAAAGAAGGATTTCACTCAGTGGAAGACCGATATGATATTCTTTGATAATACAAGAATCAATCCAACGCCTAATTACTACGTACAAAAGATGTTTTCAGCCAATCAGGGAGATTATTATTTCGATAACGTTATTCTGAAAGATGAAAAAGATGCAAACTTAGCTGCTTCTTGCGTTCAGGATAGCAAAACCGGAGATATTATTCTGAAAATGGTAAACTTTGGAAGCGAAAGTAAACTGATGAAAATTAATCTTAAAGGATTCGGTAGTATCGCTTCAAAAGCAGAACAGAATGTTCTTACAGGCGATGCTGAGGCTGAAAATACACTCGGAAATCCTCAGGCAGTAGTTCCGGTTAAGTCCGTTGTTAAAATAAAGAAGGCATTTGATTATTCTGCTCCGGCAATGTCATTAACGGTAATCAGAATAAAAACAAAAAAATAGAGTTTTGTTTCTTTAAACTTAATACTCAGTGATAGAAGATGTTTTTGATCTGATGAACAATTGATGCATGCAAATTGAGTTTGAACAATATGACATAAATGAGATAGATTTCTTCTGAGAATCTAAAAAAAACGGCAGATCGTTACAAGAAAACTTGTAGCGATCTGCTGCTTTTATTATAAATCTTTGGATTGGGTAAAGTTATAGCAACAAAGAGTTAATCTACCACATTCTGATTTTACTTGCCGAACTTAAAGATTGGTGATTCGGTACGTGCTTTATCCATTAGATTCTTCATTTCCTTTGCTACTTGAGGAAATTGTGCTGAGACATCATTATCTTCGTGTATATCTTTACTCAAATCATAAAGTTCGAAAGTTGGTTTACCTCCGACTATATGTTGACGAATAGCTTTCCAGTTTCCTTTACGAATAGCCTGGCGTCCTCCTTCTTCGTGAAATTCCCAATAAAGATATTTATGCTGTTTCTGACCTTTTCCCGAAAATAGGGTAGGGAGGATAGATATACCATCCGTTTTAAGAGGTAACTTAGTTTTTGTTAGTTCTGATAGAGTTGGTAATATATCCCAGAAAGCAGTGATTTGGTTAGTTTTGGTGCCAGCTTGTACTTTACCCGGTAACCATGCAATCATCGGTGTACGAATTCCTCCTTCATAAACATCGCGCTTTACACCTTTTAAAGGACCATAACTTTTGAAGAAGTCAGGATCTGCACCTCCTTCACGATGCGGGCCATTATCACTACTAAAAATAACTAAAGTGTTTTTATCTAATCCTTGTCTTTTTAACTCTTCAAGAACTTGCCCAACATAAAAATCTAATTTAGTAACCATAGCTGCAAAAGATGCTTTAGGCTTTTCTGAAGGATAATATCCGTATTTTGAATTGTATGGCTTCTCTTCAAATTGATTCTCGTACATTTTATAGATGGAATCATGAGGAAGATTTAGTTCAGCATGTGGTAAAGTGTAGGTAAGCATGGCAAAGAATGGCTTATCTTTATTATCTTTGATAAATTGTATACCATGTTCATGTATCAAATCCTGCGAATAGATTTGCCTTCCATTATTCTCGTTTTCTTTCAGATCTATTCTCTCTTTGTTATGCCATAAATGATCCGGGTAAAAACTGTGTGCCTGACGTTGACAGTTGTACCCAAAAAACTCATCGAATCCCATGGAATTCGGATCGGAGGTTGACCCAGGATAACCAAGTCCCCATTTTCCGAAAATGCCGGTCGTATATCCGGCTGCCTGCATTAACTTCCCAATAGTATAAGTGCCGGCGGTCATAGGTTGCTGTCCTTCAGGATCAATTTCTTCGTTTCCACGAATTTGTGTATGGCCTGTATGTAGTCCGGTCATTAATGAAGCTCGCGAAGGTGCACTAACAGTACATCCGGCATAATTTTGGGTAAATAACATTCCATTCTTAGCCATTCGGTCAATATTGGGAGTTTTTATTTTTTCTTGCCCGTAACAGCCAATGTCTCCATAGCCCAAATCATCTGCTAGAATATAGATAACATTAATCGGTTTTTCTTTTTTAGCAGCTTCACATTTAAGGATAGGTAAGCCTAGTAGAAATGAACTGGTTAAGCTTAATAAAGTCTGTGCTTTCATTTATTTTATTATTTATGACTAGATATTGCTGTGCGTATTAAAATATAAAGCGTATATTAATAAATGTATTAATTAATGCGGCAAAAATAATAAAAATAATCTATTTGTATCTGAAGGCACTATATATTATTTGAGTGCAATGCCTGATTAAATTAAAATGTAACTTTAATAATTGCTCTAAATTTGTTTTTTATAAATAAAAAGAGAGGCTAATTCAGCAATGAACTAACCTCTCTTTATATGTTTAAATTATAATTTTAAAGTGCGGTAAACTGTCTGGTAGACGCTATTGGCAATGCAGATCGCATACCACCTAAGATATGGTGATATCTTCTGCCAATGTATTCAGTTGTAGTAGCAGTATAAGCAACATACTTTTTATTTGAATTCCAAAGCATAAGATCGTCACCTATTGATCCATCGGCATTTACGACTTTAATCTTATAAACTATAGGGCAATATCCAGATGAATTAAAGAGAGATTTAACAATCTTCACAGGTTGCCAACCAGTAGTTTCTCCAAATGAAACTGGCTTTCCAATATTTACTAAAGCACCGGTTCTAGGATCAGTATATTGGTACTGCAATTTCAAAGTACTGGTTGCTCCTGTTGTTTCATAAAGAAAATTGTAGAACTTCACATAACAAGTAGAGTCTGTATCCTCGGTCAGATTAGCTTGGTATGGATAGCCATTATCAAAAATAATAGGATCTTTATTGAAATCGTATACAAAAATGTTTTGTTTTCCTACATTTAGTGTAACGTCCTTGTCGTATACCAAAGTAAATGCAGTACTCATATACAATTTAATGTTGACTTTACCAGGTTTAACTGTATAAAAACGCCCTACAGAACCATTAGGAATTGCATTATAAGTTGATAAAGGCGCAGTCTTGTTAGCAATAGTATCACCATTAACTACAACCTTATAAATATTGTTCGTAGTGGTGGCAGTAACAGGTACAAAGTAGTGCAGCTGGAATTCTGCCATATCTGAAATAGATTCTGTATTATATTCTACTTCATTCTTATCGCATGATGCCGTAAGTATCAACATCATAACCAGACTAATGTATTTTAGAATTTTCATATCTTTTTATTTTTATATTTTACTTCTCTATAAAACATATACATTATTTAGAAGGAAGATCGCCCGGATAAGCAAACCAAGGAATAGAACATTGATAGTTATCGGCAGTTCCTGCAATGGGCACTAAAGATTCTAGTGATGGCTTATTCCACATATATTCAGAGTTGTAACGAGGACGAATACGATAACACGGTGCACCTTGATTTAATGTGTTGTAAGTAACTTTTCGACCTTGAACCTGAGCCGGAGACAGATAAAATCCTTTATAGACTTTTGTAGCATCTGTGTCCCATTTTTGATTAACCATAGAGAGATCCCATCCATTGCCAGATGCAGGATATTCTCCTGTATACTTAATATCATAATGATATTTGCGCATATCAACCCATGCTTCCAATGCTCCCCAAGGGTATAATGCAACCCATTTTTGCATCATGATGTGTGAAAGAGAGAAGTTGGATAATGAAAGTCCATCTACATAAGGACCAGCTGTATATTGTGCAGCTAAAGATGTGAATAAACTTTTCGTAATTTTATCTCCACCAACTGCCTGACCTTTTGTTCCAGGATAGATATATTTGGCAGTGAAATTCATATCAGCTTTTACACCTTCTTTAAATGCAGCAAAGGCTTCGTCTTTCTTGTTTAGTTTCCAATAAGCTTCTGCTAAACAGAATTTTAATTCGGCGCAAGTCATCAAAATATATGGTGCATCATCACGGTATATCCAACGGCCTTTACCATCTTGAACTGTACCTGTATATGTTGAAGAGGCATTTCTACCATAGTAAGATGGTGCTGAACCTATCGGTCCACTATAACTAGTGAAACTACCACCGTAATATTTATGAGCTTTGATACTATCAGTATTATCCATGCTATTGTAAAGAGGATCATCAGCTGTTGCAAGCTTAACTGCGACACGCGGATCATAATGCCCTGCTACTTTTACTAAAGTATCACAAATAATCTGTTTATCAGCTAATTCGTATGGATAGTATTTATTACCTTCAACACTATATTTTTCTCCGGTAGTTTCATCGTATTTAGGCACTGAACCGGTAAATACCTGAACTGCATATTCATGTTGGAAATAAGATCTTGATAAGTTTGCACGATATGGTCCCCAGAAATTATTGTATGCTGAATAAGCAGCACTTGCTGAACCACCGGCAACTGTAACAGCAGCATCATCGTCTGCAGATTGGAACGATTTATTGGCGCAGTCAATAAGTTCTTGAGCGTAATCAGTAGTAAAATTACTCTTGTTTGATAGAGAAGCAAGATTACGAACTATAACACCATAGGCAAATTTTATCCATTTTGATTTGTCACCATTGTATATATAATCATTTGCACTGATTTTTGTTCCGTAATTATGATTGTCGGCTTTTTCAAGATATTCGATAGCTTTGTAAGCCCATTCCCTGATTTGTGGGTAAATCTCTTTTTGATAATCATAATTATGAGATAAAAGTCCACTAACGAAAGCTTCTTTCATAGGAAGATCACAATGTTGTTTTGTTAGTTGATCCCATGAATATGCTTTTAGAGCATAGCCTATACCAGCTAACGTCCAGTCTTCAGCTTTAATAGATTGATTGATCATATTTTCAAGATTCATTCCCTGAAGCCAATATGTAACACGCCAGATTTCTCCTCCGGCATCACTTCCTACACTGTAATAATTAGTGGCAAATGAGGTGTAAGAAGAGGTACCCATCATTTGTGTAAGAGGACCTGTTGCACGTATATCCCAATACATTCCTTGATATTGTTCAATAATTCCTGCTAAGTAAAGATAGCCTTCCACATAATCAGGCGCATCTACATTTTTGTTAACATCAAGATAATCGTCGCAACTTACATTCGTAAAGAGCATTGATGCTAACAGTATGATTGTTGATATCTTTTTTTTCATAATACTTTCTGATTTATTAAGAATTATTTGAATGTTATACTTATACCAAATGAGATACTGCGAGGATTTGGTAAAGACCAAACATCATATCCCTCACCACCTGTACCTCCAGCTGCTGCTGATACTGTATTTCCAACAGCATCAATACCTGAATAATTGGTCCAAGTAGCTAAGTCGTTTCCTACAACATAAATATTTGCATAGTCAATATGAGTTCCTTTCAACCATTTGGAAGGTATAATATATGCTAAACGAAGCTCTTGCAAACGCAGATAATTTACACCATTTTCAAGCCAGTCTTCATCATATCCTGTGAAAATTGATGAACCGTAAGTATTGTATGATACTGAAATACTGTTTTTTGTTGGATTTGCACTGTTTTCATTTCCATCTGCCAAAACTCCTTTAAAGATAACGGGACCTTTTTCGCGCATCTTAACTGATTCCCAGCTTGTTCCGTCAGACATCATACTACGTTTTGTTCCGTTTACAACTGTTGCATGGTACCGGCCTGCAAACATTCCTGATAGTCGGAAGCCTTTGTATGCCAAACTTGTTGTCAAACCAAAGCGAAGTTTCGGTTCACGATCGCCGATGACGCTCCATTTACTATCTACCTTAGGAAGTCCTGTCGTTGGGTCTATTAAGATATCTCCGGCTTCATTTCTTGTATACGCCTGACCGGTAAGAGTTGTTATAGGATGACCAACCATAATACCATTACGTATATTTCCTGAGTTCCATGTATATGCATTGTAGTACTCACTTACATTTTCAGGAAGATAAACAACTTTTGATTTTGTACTTGATGCATTAATTCCAACGTTCCAACGTAACCCATTTTGTTTACGTATAATATCAGCATCAACGTGTGCTTCCCATCCCCAGGTGTTAAATGTACCAACATTCATATTGTTTAATACGAATCCTGTTGCGTAGCTTAAACGGAATCCCTGAACAATCTGATCTGCGCAATGAGTCCAGAAATAAGAGAAGTCTGTATTAATACGATCGTCTAAGAATCGTCCTTCAAAACCTCCTTCATAAGAGGTTGTCATTTCAGGTTTTAAATCTTTGTTTGGACCAGTATAGCCATAATGATAACCGCCACCTGTTAGTCCGGTAGTTTCTAACTGAGGATCTATCTGAAGCGGATCGGCATCTTTACCAACTTGTGCAACAGCACCACGTAACTTTAAGTAGGTGACAGTTTTATTATCCTTCATAAAAGGAAGTTCGGTGAAAATGAATGAACCTTCTACAGCTGGATAGAAATATGAGTTGTTTGCTTTTGGTAGAGTTGACGACCAGTCATTTCTAGCTCTTAAAGTAACGAAAGCCATATTTTTATATCCGAATTCAGCCTGAGCTGAGATAGCTTGAACTCTACGCTTAGTAGTTGTCTTTTCTGCTGTTATTGTTGAAGGATCGCAGTTGTTAATTGACTGAAAATCTACAACAGAGAATTTTGATCCGTATGAACTTAATTGAGTTATTCCATTTTCTATCTGGTGATAACCTACCTGAACAGATACAGAATATTTATCTTTAAAGGTGTTACTGTATCCGGCAAGGAAATTAAGAGTAGGATCAGAAAAATTAGATTTTGCAAGATTGTAAGTACCAACACCACCGTTATCATCATAATAATAAGGATGAACAGAGGTTTCAAAATTCTGAGCACCTACATCCCAACCTACTTGTGCTCGTAAAAAAGCATTTTTAATAGGAGTTAGTGTTACAGCAAAATTCGAAATAAAACGATCTGATTCATCATAATATTTATTCTTATAACTACCGAATAGTGGATTTAGAAGATCTGTATCAGTATATAAAATAGGTTTGCGCATGTGAGATCCATCCTCGTCTAAATAATTAGCCATGTTGTCAATGATAGGCCAACGCATTGCTAAGTACAATGGACCAGATGTTCCACGAAGTGCTTTCGTATTAGTTGTATTGGTGTATTGCATTGAAGATTCAAAGTTTAACCACTTTGTAATTTCGGCTTTACCAGATAATGTTAAGTTCATACGTGAATAATCTGTATTTTTAACAACACCCGTTTGATCTAGCCACGATGCTGCAGCACGTATTGTTGTTTTGTCAGTACCTCCTTCAACAGAGACATTGTGTTTCGTTGAATGACCAGTCTGTAATACTGCGCCAATGTTATCATAGAACTTTGTGTTTTCAGGATAAAGGCCACCATATCTGCTTGTGTAATAGTAGTTTGTTGTTCCATAAGCACCTTGCGCATATTTTGTTTGCATATCAGGATAACCGTATGCCTGATCCCAACGGAAGCTATTGCTATATGTCACTTTTCCTTTACCTGAAGAACCTTTTTTGGTTGTAATAATAATAGCTCCGTTTGATGCATCAGAACCATAAAGAGCTGCTGCGGCGGCACCTTTCAAAACAGTCATTGATTCAATGTCTTCCGGGTTGAAGTCATTACCACGAGATGCAAAGTCTAAGTTACGGCTTGAAAAAGCTTCGCTGGCATCGGCCAGATTAATAGGATTAAATGTAGAGTTGTTCATCGGAATACCATCCACAACGTATAGTGGTTGGTTATTACCGGAAATAGAAGTAACGCTACGAAGTACTACTGTTGTTGAAGCACCTGGGGCTCCACTTGTAGAAGTTACAGTCATACCTGACACACGACCCTGAAGAGCGGAAATGAAATTATCACGTCCGGAATCGAGAATATCAGCTGCTTTTACATTCTGAACAGATGAACCAATGGTACGTGCTACACGCTTCATACCAAATTCAGCTGTAACAACAACTTCGTTTAATTGCTTGGAATCCTCTTCCATTATAATATTGATAACCGACTTATTCGCAACAATAGATTGCTGCTTATATCCTATGCAAGAGAATACTAATGTAGCATTTGATTTAGCTTCAATGCTATATTTACCATTAATATCAGACTGTGTTCCTTTGGTTGTTCCTTTCACAATAACGCTAGCGCCTATCAATGGCTCTCCGTTTACATCTTTAATTGTACCCGAAACCTTCATGACTGCTTGTTGCAGATCGTGAGGGCTTGCCTGTACGCTTACACTTATTGCTGTAAAGGCAATCAAGTATAATCCAGCATACATAAAAAGTTTCTTCAATAAAACCTTTTTCATTCTCTTTGATGCATTCATACTGTAATGATTTTAATTTAAAAAAGGATTGTATGTTAATAATCACTAGATACTTTATTGACTATATGTATATCTGTTACTGCATTTATACTGTTATTAACAACAGGCAGATAAGGAACAGTAAATATTGAATTGAATATTACCGAACGAGTTCTTTGAAAATGTTTGTTTTTGTTCATAAGAGATTAGAATTAATTAGATAATTAGTTATATTCAAAGTGACTATAATGAAAGATACAGTTGTAACTGTATTAAGAAGGAGATGTTTATCTTATCATAGGCGTTCTTTTAGTAGAGATAATATTTATGTTATGATATAGCTTGTAGCTGATATTCGTGACTGCATACTCCCTCATTAAATGAACACTTTTTTGCATTCAATTTAAATTCTGGTTTTATAGTATCTTGAGAATTTCTTCTCTTATATCATTATATATATTAACAAATAAAAATCTCGACTAAAGAAATTATTAAGTCTTTGTTCTATATATGAGTTATTTATGAGAACAAAGAATAGATGATATTTAGAATTCTTTTAAAAAAGATAGAACTCTTTTTATTAATGATCGTATCACAAATATATTAGATTAATTTTAAAAAGGAAAACAAATATTGATTATTTTTTTATATTAATGTCTATTTTTTAACTTTTCAGCATTTTATAGCTTATAGACCTTGGAATGATAATCTACCAACCCACTCATGGGAGTTTCGGTTATATTGGATATTGTTATATCAAATTCTTTAGCTACCGAGTGTAATATTTTAGCATATACGTAGGCTACCGACCCAACAAAAGAAATAGGATAGTCTCTGTATTTGTACTGAAAGATGTTTCTGATAAAGAAATTACGCAGATTGGAATAAACAAGATTGTATACGTATTCATTATCCAGATGTTCGTTTAGGAAAAAAGATATAGTAGATAAAAAGCGGTTAGGGAACGGACGACTGTATACAGATTCAAGCGCATCATCTGCTGTTATACGAAACTTATCGTAAAAGCTTTCCATAAGCTCTTTGGGTGCAAGTTCCTTCAGACAATCTGCAAGGAAAATTCTTCCCATCACTGCTCCACTACCTTCGTCTCCAAGTATATACCCTAAGGAACGAACATTCTGAATAATTTGTTTACCATCATAAAAACATGAATTAGAACCAGTTCCTAATATACAGGCTATTCCAGCTTCGTTTTTTAACAAACCGCGTGCCGCAGCAAGTAAATCACTTTCTACTTCAATTGGAGATTTGAATTGTGCTACTAAAGATGCTCTGATTATTTCTTTTCGGTCAGTGGTTGTACAACCTGCTCCATAGAAGTAAACGGTTTCATAACGCTTCCTGAAAAAGTGCTCCGGCAAACCCAAACGGACACTGTGGCTGATTTCCCTTCTTGATTGGAAAAAAGGATTTATTCCTTCGGTAAATTCATGCCCTATTACATAATTTCCATCAATAATTGCCCACTCTGTTTTTGTAGAGCCGCTTTCTGCTATTAATATCATCTTTCTTTGGTTTTTGTGTTTTTATTAGAGACGATAAGCACATTATAAACAGGCGTCCTTAAATAAGGATTATATATAAATTTGCAAAAGAAAATATTAAGACCATTTCATTTTTTATGGAATTAATATAGAAAATATGTAAAATGATTGCACAACAAATGTATAATTAATAATTTATAAATCAAAACACTAATTCAATTATTTTATATATGTATATTATTTATTTAGAATAATATACTGACTATAAATGACTGTATTGCTAAAATTGAAAATGAAATTCTATTTATTCAATGTTTAAATTTTAATGTATGATTAAACTAATTGTATTATATATATGATTTTTTTGAATTTATTATTCCAAATGTAACATATGTGACATCTTTTTTATAATTGTTTTTCTTCCTTTGCCATATATAAAATTTATAATGATATGGAAGAATTATTTAAAAAAGGAACTGTACTTGATTTCGAAAAGCTAATTGATTATTCAGTAGGCGGAATTATTAGTAAACAAGTACTTAAAAATGAAGCTGGTAATATAACTCTATTCTCTTTTGATAAAGGGCAAGGATTAAGTGAACATACTGCACCTTTCGATGCATTAGTTCAGATTCTTGATGGTGAAGCAACTATAACAATAGGAGGTAACCCTCTTCTTTTGAAGCAAGGTGAATCAGTTATTATGCCGGCAAACGTAACTCATGCTTTATTCGCAGATAAAGAATTCAAAATGTTACTAACTATGATAAAAGGTATCTGATTTTATTATCTTTTGAAAGAGATAACGATATCTACAAAAAAGATTTTCCAAGAATCGGGATTGTGACCTTTTTTCTCAAAATTATATTTATATTTGCTGAGTTATTAAATAATATGCAAAAAATATAAATATAATAAGAATTCTAGAATGAGCGTTAAAGGTCGTTTGATTGCAATGAACTTCCTACAATTTTTTGTGTGGGGAGCTTGGTTAATTTCTTTGGGAGGATACATGGGTGGAAGCCTTCATTTTGAAGGTGGACAAATAGGAGCAATTTTTGCAACAATGGGAATTGCTTCTTTATTGATGCCTGGATTTGTAGGCATTATTGCCGATAAGTGGATAAATGCAGAACGTCTGTTGGGTATCTGTCATTTACTTGGATCGGCTTGTCTGTTTTATGCTTCAACAGTTACTAGTTATGACCAAATGTATTGGGCTATGCTTGTTAATTTGTTGGTGTATATGCCTACTCTTTCCTTAACCAACACAGTTTCTTACAATGCGTTGGAAAATAATAAATTCGATATAGTTAAAGATTTCCCTCCTATAAGAGTGTGGGGAACCGTAGGTTTTATCTGTGCTATGTGGGCTGTTGACCTTACCGGTTTTAAACATACATGTGCACAGCTTTATGTTAGTGCGGGAGCTGCCTTGTTGTTAGGACTTTATTCTTTCACTTTACCACAATGTCCTCCTGCTAAAAGTGAGAGCAAGACGTTGCTTTCGTCTTTTGGCCTTGATGCTTTGGTACTTTTTAAACGGAAGAAAATGGCTATTTTCTTTTTGTTTTCTATGCTATTGGGTGCTGCTTTGCAGATTACAAATTCGTATGGCGATTTATTCCTTAGCAGTTTCAAGGATATTCCTGAATATGCTAATTCTTTCGGAGTAAAGCATTCTGTGATTCTTTTATCTATTTCACAAATGTCTGAAACTCTATTTATTCTTGCCATTCCGTTCTTTTTACGCCGCTTTGGTATTAAGCAGGTAATGCTGATTAGTATGACTGCTTGGGTATTTCGTTTTGGACTTTTCGGACTTGGTAATCCGGGAAGCGGATTACCATTGCTTATTCTTTCAATGATAGTTTATGGTATGGCCTTCGATTTCTTTAATATATCCGGTTCACTTTTTGTGGAGATGGAAACAACTCCACAGATCAGAGCAAGTGCGCAGGGACTTTTCTTTATGATGACTAATGGACTTGGAGCAATAATGGGTGGTTATGCCAGTGGAGCAATAGTAGACTTGTTCTCAAAATATGCAACTGTTGCCGGACAAACTCAGGTAGTAAGCCGTGATTGGCAATCTATCTGGCTTATTTTTGCTGCTTATGCCTTAGTAATCGGAATTCTTTTTGCTATGGTATTTAAATATAAGAATGGTAGTAAGATGGTAAAGGAGTAACTTCCATAAAAACATAAATGAAAAAGCTAGTTCAATGCATTGCTTGAACTAGCTTTTTTTTGTATAGTAAGATTTAATAAACCTAATTAGATAAATAAGTGATGTTATTACAGAAAGAACATCAAAATAATCTGTGCAATAATCACTCTAAGGAACATGCTTAATGGATAGACAGTTGCATAAGATACGGACGGATTATCTCCCGGAATAGTGTCATTTACATAATTCAATGCCATTGGGTTGGCCATACTTCCGCAGAGCATTCCGGAAACAGAACCAAAATCTACTTTCATCACTTTTAATGCAATTAGTCCGGTGATAATAACAGGAACAAAAGTGATGGCAAATCCTAAACCAATCCAAAGAACTCCCTCAGGGCGTACTACTGTTTCAAAGAAATGCGCACCGGCATCGAGTCCAAGACAAGCCAGATACATTGCCAATCCTAATCCTCTTAGCATCAGGTTGGCACTAAGTGTGGTGTAAGTAACCATGTGCAAACGCGGGCCGAAGGTTCCTATCAGGATTCCCACAACAATTGGTCCGCCAGCTAATCCTAGCTTAACAGGAGCACTGATACCGGGAAGAGTAAATGGTATACTTCCCAGTGCCAATCCAAGGATGATACCTATAAATACAGCTACCAGATTAGGTTCCTTGAGGCTTTTCACAGCATTACCTAAAACCTTCTCCACATTTTGAATGGCTGCAGCTTCTCCAACAACCGTCAGTCGGTCGCCCATTTGCAAAACCAGCTCGGAAGTAGCCAGAAGCTGAACTCCGGCACGGTAAACACGGCTGATGTTTATTCCATAATGATTTCTAAGACGGAGTGAACCAAGCTTTTTTCCGTTAATTTCGGGGCGGGTAACAACGATACGTTGTGAGATAAGCTGACTGTCGATAGCATTCCAGTCAATATCTTCTTTATTCCAGTCGGTACTTTCCTGCTCACCAAAGAGTACAGTAAGTGCTTCCACATCTTTTTCTGAAGTAACAACAAGCAATTTGTCTCCCTTTGCTAAAAGTTTTTCAGATGTTGGAATTGTTACTTTGCCATCTCTCCAAAGACGGGAAATAACAAACTTCATGCTGCTGAGATGCGCTATATCTTTAATGCTTTTGCCATAAATACCAGGATTGAAAACCTGAAATTCAGCAATATATGTTTTGTTTGTATTCTCTTTATCGTGATCAACTAGATCTTCTTTTCGTACAAATATTTTTCGTATCAACAAGATGGCGATAATTACTCCTACAACTCCCAAAGGATAAGTAACGGCGCAACTTAATGCCGGTGCACTCGATGGAAGTCCCATTTGCTGAAGTGTTTGCTGAGCGGCACCAAGGGCAGGGGTGTTGGTTGTTGCTCCGCAAAGTATTCCAACCATATCCGGCAATGATACCCCGGTAGTATAGTGGCAAACTATTGTAAAAATAGTGCCAAGTGCAATAAGAATTAGTGAAAGTGAGTTAAGTTGTATGCCCTCCTTGCGGAATGAACCGAAAAAACCCGGACCAACTTGCAATCCCAATGAATAAACAAATATCACTAATCCGAAACTTTCTGCGTAATTAAGCATCATCGGGTCAATGGAGAGACCAAGATGTCCGGCAAGGATTCCGGTGAAGAATACAAAAGTAACGCCAAGTGAAATTCCCATTACGTGAATTTTTCCAAGGCCAAGCCCAATTGCAGAGATTAGGGATAAAATTACTACAGCTTGCAGCGCTGAATGATCCAAAAAAAGAGTGTTAAGCCATTCCATGCTTATGGTTTTATTAGGTTGTTTTTTCGGGCTGCAAAGATAGAAACTATTTTATGAAAAGTTGATTTTTTATTTATAAAATATACAGTCGAATGGTTATTATCTTTTTTATCTGGAGGGTTACTCTTTAAAAAAGAACGATACCAAGTTCTACTATAGGCTTATCTTCAAAAGTTTTGTTTTTTGAATAATACCTTGTTACGTCATAACCTCCTGAAGCAAATACTCCAAATTTCTCAGTAAGATGATATTCCAGATTCAAACGTGCCTGAAGCGCATACATTCTTGCAGGAATGTTTTCCTCGTACTTGTTATGGAATGTCTCAATATGCTGATAGCCTAAATCACCACTTAAGAATAAGTTTTTGGCAATATCAAATCCTAATCCGGTTCTATAGAATGCAGAAGCAGATATTTTCTTGTCAAAATCAAAATAGTGACTTCCTAAACCTAGTATTGTGTAGAATAGTTTGTTCTTAAAACGCATTGCCACGTTGGTCTTAGTGGTATTTCCACCGTATACCATTAACTGATAACGGGTGTCAGGATTAACATTAACCAAACCAAATTTAGCAGCAGCCGAACTTTTACTCCTGTTTACTATACCAAATTGTACACCATCTGTAGCATAATCAGCTCTGTTATAAAGACCTATCTGAGCTCCGTGCAGACTTTGAGTAACGTTTCCTAATCCGGCAATCTGCAATCCTTTGGTGTGAACACTTATATTGGCTAAACCCGAAAGCTGAATACCCTTTGTTTCTCCTCCTGAAATATTAGTCAGAGAAGCAATCTGAATTCCATTTGTGTTATTGCCCGAAATATTCATTAATCCACCAACAGCAACTCCGGAAAGATCAGAACCTATAATATTTCCAATTCCACCCATCTTTATTCCTTTAGACGTGCCACCACCTTCTATATTCAATAGTCCGGCAACACTTACGCCAGTGGTTGTTGTTCCGGTTACATTCATCATTCCCGATACAAGCAAAGCCTTAACATTGTTTCCGGTAATATTAATTAATCCACTGACTCCTATGCCGTGCAGGTTATTTCCGGTAACATTTGCTATGCCCGATCCGATAAATCCGGCAGCTTCATCTCCGTTTATATTGGTTAATCCGCTTAATTGTATGCCCCTCATGCTTCCACCTGCTATATTTGATAATCCGGATACCTGAATACCATATACACTATTTGAAGCAAAAGAACCAAATACGTTAAGACCTATTCCTCTTAATTGATGAAGGCTTGAAACAATGCCCAGATTTAAATAAGTAGTTTGAGTTGTGTCACTGGGTTGAGTTGCAATGTTTTTCCATAATGAGAGGCAAACTCCTCCGGATTTATTTTGTGCTTTGCAAGGAATACAACATAAAATTAATGAAGCTGTAAGGAATATGATATAACGTGTAGTTGTTTTCATCTTAATATAAATTGTTGTATAATGTATTAAGTTAAAATTTATGTTGCAATATTACACAATTAATTTGACACAACCTTATGTCTAACTCTTTTTGTAACCAAATAGAATAGAAAAGGACTATAGCAAATTTTAGGAAGCTCTACACTTAAAAATAAAAAGGTGTACACCATTTGTTTATTTGGTGTACACCTTTTTGAAAACTATTTCTTTTGTATTAACTTAGCTTCCGTTATCCTTTAGCTTCAGTATAAAGGAATCTCTTAATACTTCTTTTTGGAGTCTTTTCAAACTCTTCCGGATAAATCTTCATTTTGCTTATTTGACTGTAAGCCGGAAGCATTGAGTTTAGTTCCACACGGTTTTCTTCCATCACTTTTTCAATATCTTCGTTAGTTAAACCGTGAGCAAATGCATCGTCAAAGTCAGGATAAACAAGTCCTACCAGTTTATCATTCTGTGAAACAATTAGAGACTCAGAAACATAAGGAAGGTTATTGAGTAAATCTTCTATTTCTTCAGGATAAATATTTTGTCCGGATGCGCTGAGAAGCATATTTTTACTACGTCCTTTGATGGTAATATTTCCTTCGGCGTCAATAACTCCCATGTCGCCGGTGTGCAACCAGCCGTCTTTGTCGATAACCTGAGCAGTTGCCTCTTCGTTTTTGAAGTATCCCAGCATAACATTGTCACCTTTGGTAATAATCTCGCCGGCAATATTTTCAGGATCTGGAGAATCAATCTTTACCACCATACGTGGAGCAGCTTTACCGCAAGAACCCATCTTGAATTTTTTCCAGTCCTCGTAAGCAATAATTGGTCCGCATTCTGTCATTCCATAACCTACAGTGTATGGGAATTCAATCATTTTAAGGAATTGCTCAATCTCTTTGTTAAAAGCTGCACCTCCGATGATAATTTCTGCGAACTGACCGCCAAACGCATTTATCATCTGCTCGCGGATTGTTGCTTTAATTTTATCATTGATAATTGGAACCTTCATTAAAATTTTCATTGTTGGAGTTTCCAGTTTTGGCAAAATGCTCTTCTTGATAATCTTTTCGATAATCAAAGGTACTGCTACAACAAGGTGAGGCTTAATTTCGGCGAAAGCCTGGAATATAATCTTTGGAGTTGGCATTCTTGTGAGGAAGTAAATATGGCACCCCACAGAGAATTCATAAAGAAATTCAAATGCCATTCCATACATATGCGCTAACGGAAGCATAGAAACGATGCTGTCACCAGGATTCAATGTCAGAACTTCGTGTGCGAAAGTCATGTTCGACCACAAGCAGCGGTAAGGCAACATCACACCTTTTGAATAACTTGTTGTTCCAGATGTATAGTTGATAAGCGCCAGTTCATCTGGTTTATCTTTATAGTAAGAAACATGCTCCGGACGGAAATTTTTTGGGAATTTTTGTCCGAACATCTCATTCAAATGCTCGCGTGCATGAGTAAGTTTCTCAGAACGTGATACAAGTAATGAAAAGTCATTCATCAATACAATACCTTCGAGTAAAGGCATTGCGGCTTCATTCAGGTTCTCCCACACAACATCTCCAACAAAAAGCAATTTAGCTTCTGAATGGTTCACGAGGTTGTGAACATTGTCTGCTTTAAATTCGTGAAGAATAGGAACTGCCACAGCTCCGTACGTAACCACAGCTAGAAACGAAACTGCCCAAAAAGAACTGTTTCTTCCGCAAATAGCGACTCTATCACCTTTTTTGATTCCGCTTTCTTCTAATATAATATGTAACTTTTCGATTTTTCTGGCTACATCTTTGTACTGGAGTGTAGCTCCTTTATAGTCAGTCAGGGCATCTAAGTCCCAATTCTTTTTAATGCTATTTTCTATGAACGCTATAAAACTTTGTTCCATGTTTTCTGCACAATCTATATTATTTTGTGCAAATATATATGTTTCTCATCGCTTTCCAAATTAAAAAGTGGAAAAAGTGGAATTGCTACCAATAGAAGAGCTATTTGTACCAATAGAATAATAGCAGACATTAGAAATAAAAAAATATCCGCTACAACACATTTATTGTAGCGGATATTTTTCTTTGAGTATTTAGATAACTTATTCTCTTTCACTGAAATATCTAAGGAATTGAGTCCTTTCGTACATGTTTGCACAATTCACATCTTTGGCTCTCATTAATCCTTTGAATTGAGAAATATTTTCAAAACCTTTTTCTGCCATCCAGCTTTCTATAGTTTTCAGCATTGGACGGATGCACTGGCTACCTGTTTTGTAGATAACACTGCAAAGTTCTACGGCCGATGCTCCGACAAGAATAGATTTAATTGCAGCTTCGGCACTGTGTACTCCTCCCGAGGCAGCATAATCAATATTGCTAACTGTGGCAGACGAGATTCCAATCCATCTTAAAGATGCGGTTAGATCACTTGGAGAACTCAGAACTTCTCCTGAAATATACTCTAACTTCTTTATATCAATATCTGTTTGATATAAACGATTGAATAATACTATTCCTTCAGCACCTTGAGCCCTCAGCTTATTAATTAATGACACAGGATTAGTAAGGTGCGTACCCAACTTTACAATAACAGGAATACGTATCTTGCTCTTTACATTCTTTAAAATGCTGATATGCTTTTTCTCAAATTCTCCACATTCATAATATGGAGAAGCCTGAATACTCAATATATTCAGTTCAAGCGCATCAGCACCTGCCTGTTCAATTTTACGAACGAATTCAATCCATTCTGTGTCCGTACAACAATTTATACTGGCAATAATAGGTATTGAACAGTTCTTCTTACTTTCCTGAATAAGTTTCAGATAATCGGATAAATCTTTTTCATGGATATGCTCAGTCAGAAAATTGCCACCTTCCGGAATGTATGCTTGCTCATTCGTCTGTTCAGCTTTTAACATGATCTGTTCCTCGAAAAGAGATTTTAGTACTATGGCTCCGGCTCCCGCCAGTTCCAGCCTTTCATTCTTTTCTACACTACCTGTCAGTCCTGAACTGCTAACAATTAAGGGATTTTTTAAATGTAATCCCGCGAATTCTGTTCTTAGGTCTATCATAAATTTTGCACATTAGTAAATCCTTTCTCCGAAGATCTTACTTCCCACACGGACTAAAGTGCTACCTGCGGCAATAGCCATAGGATAATCATGAGACATGCCCATTGATATTTCTTTAAAGTCTGGTTTTTGGTCAAAGTAAGATTGCTTTACCTCGGTAAAGAAACTACTTAAAGAACAAAATTCAGCCTCAATTTGTTTTGTAGAATCAGTGTATGTTGCCATACCCATTAATCCCTGGATGGATATATGGGTAAGGTTTTTCCATTTTTCGTTGGCTAACATATCTTTGCATTCATCAAAACTGAAACCAAACTTAGTTTCTTCTTGTGCAATATGAATCTGTAATAAGCAAGGGATTATTCGTCCGGCTTTTTCAGCCTGTTTATTGATTTCGCACAGCAATCTGTAACTGTCAACCCCATGAATCATGGAAACATAAGGCACAATATACTTTATCTTATTGGTTTGTAAGTGACCAATAAAATGCCATTCGATATCTTTTGGCAGAGCTTCATATTTATCTGTCATTTCCTGCACTTTACTTTCTCCGAAAATTCGTTGCCCGGCATCATATGCTTCCATAATTGATTCTTTGGGATTGAATTTGGAAACAGCTACCAACCTTACTCTTTCGGGGAGTTCTGAAAGTACATCCAGTAAATTGCTTTTAATGCTCATTTTATTATTGATTTTCTCCTGCTTGTGGAAATTCCGGTTTTACATCAGGTTCTGAGGAGTATGGGTAAACATCCATAATTGCGGTTTCAGCCACAGATGCAATAACGTAATCGGCCATAGTTCCCTTCATTCCTTCATCAAGGTTTTTAACAGCTTCGCGAAGGTCGCCTGCCTGAACGAGTACGTTGGTAGAAGTTTTCTTTTCTGCACCACTTTTCTCATCAAGAGTAACGAATTGTAGTTTACATCTAAACCAACGGTCGCCTGTTTCATCTTCAAAAAGTTCGCTGTAGTTAGCTCTTTTAATATCAGCTACTGTAAATTCTCCCGAAATAAACGGAGAAATCTCTTCAATGATACGAGCTTCTGCTTCTGTAAAACTTAGAGCATCAACCAAATATGGCTCAGTAACCTTTTTATTCATCCCGTTTTCCATTACTTTTTCGTAACGGATCTTGCATTCAAACCAAGTGTGCATCATATAACTGTCTAATAATTAGTCGTTAAAATAATTTATAAATTAGATGTTTATTGAATTGGCTGTAAACTCTTATAATCAGACTATAAAAGTTGGATAAGCTTATCCATAAACTAAAAGCAAAGATACTTGTTTTTTTATTTGTTTTCTGTAAGGTCAGGAAATAAAATGCCTTTAAATTTATAAATAGAAGCAATGATTTTGTTTTTATTTTAGAGCAATTGTTGCTATAAAACTCTTTAAAATGGTGGCAGATGAGCTGAAAAGTAGCAGATGTGTAGCAGATAAAAAAACATCTGCCACCATTGAAATAGCTATTGATAAAGGATTCTAGCTATATTGGTGGCAGATGTAGCAGGTGTTTTTTATTTTTCTAATTTATTTTCTCCAGTTTTATTGCAAATCCTCCTCCAGGAGCTAAATGAATGTTCAAAGTAGAGGAAGCATTAACAACCAATTCTTCTTTCTTGTAATCCCGGCCGGCACGGTGAGCATTTTTTCCGTCTTTGAAAATAGTAGCTTTATAGTCCCCTTTTCCTAAGAAAGAGAAATTAATTGCAAGATTTCTTGGAGTCCAATCAGTTAATCCTCCAACATAGAAATTATTTCCAGATTGTCTTTGGGTAACAATGTACTCACCGATTTCTCCATCCAATACTTTTGTATCGTCCCATACGGTAGGAATTTTAGCAATAAAGTCCAGACATTCTGTTTCGTGCATATAGTTTGATGGATTATCACACAACATATTGAATGGAGATTCCAGAATAACATATAAACCGAGTTGATGGCATCGGGTTCCCTGACTCATAGGTTCTGAGTTGATAGGAGCATAACATCCTTTCGCTGCATTACGCATGGCTCCTTGAGTATAATCCATTGGTCCGGCCGCCATACGAATAAAAGGTATAGTTACATCATACTTAACCATGTTTGTTGTGGCGGGCGACCATTTCAATTGTTCCAATCCATGAACTCCTTCAAAATTAAGAACATTAGGGTAGGTGCGGTTTAGTCCGGCTGGTTTATACATTCCGTGAAGGTCAAGAATAAGATGATACTTGGCACATGTAGCAGCAGCACGATAGTTAAAGTCTACAATCTCCTGATCGTCCCGGTCCATAAAATCTACTTTAAATCCTTTAACTCCAAGTTCAGAATAGTATTTGCATACGTTTTCCATATCACGGTTAAAAGCATGATACCCTGCCCAAAGTATAATACCAACATTCTTTTTTGCTGCATAGTCAACTAGTTCCTTGATATTAATTTCCGGCACAACCTGCATTAAATCACATTTTAGATTAACTGCCCATCCTTCGTCAAGAATAACATATTCTAATCCGTTTGCAGAAGCAAAATCAATGTAATATTTATAGGTGTCGTTATTTATCCCGGCTTCGAAATCTACATTATATATATTCCAGTCGTTCCACCAGTCCCAGGCTACCTTTCCGGGTTTTACCCATGAATAGTCAGGTACTCTCGAAGGAGCAGCAAGTTTATAAGTCATATCACTTTCAGCAAATTGCTTATCTTCCGAAGAAATAATTGCTACACGCCAGGGAAACTCGCGTGCACCATTTACCTTGGCTATAAAGTTTTCGCGTTCTTTCACTCTAAATTGCAACATATTATGTCCTCCTTGCTCTGTACGCTTCGGATAAGGAGCAAAGACTCCATTTAAAGAATTTCCATCTTGAGCCTTATTAAGATAAAGTCCCGGATAACTTTCCAAATCTGCTTCTGTAATGCAAACTTTAATACCATTACCGGCTTCTACTACTAACGGAAGAAACATCAGTCTGTTACTGTCTAATTTTGATAAATTATCTGTGGTATAAGTATTCTCGAATGAATTATGGAATTGCTTCTCAAAGTCTTTATAATTACTTACTCCATCCAGGCGAACATAAGGAACTGTTGCCGGACAATCGTTCGCGAAATTATATTTTACCTCTTCGTTCTGAACAGTGAATGGTATTTTCCTATAATTGATAAAACGATATGCAACACCGTCATTATATACCCTGAACTTTATTCCCCAGTCTTTTTTAAACCGAAGAGTCAGTTCATTACAGTTATCTGTTATCTGCGCTCTTTTATAAAATGGCGAAGTAATTTTCTGATTTATTATTCTTTTGTTGCTTTTATCAAGCTTTGCATTTTTTCCCCATACTTCTCCTGAATTCAGAGTCATGGATATAGGAGAAGCTTCAATGACTGTTTGATTATTACTGGTTACCGTATAGGTTATTTTATCTCCAATTGATATGCTTGTTTGTATCTTTCCGTCGGGAGAAGAGATAGACTGTGTTTTTTGTGCAAAACCTATTTGTGCACAAAGACTACAGAATACAATTATAAGTAATTTCTTATTCATACTTCTTTTATGTAACATATAAATTAGTGCATTAGTAATTATCTGTGCGGAAAGGTACCATTGGCAGTTCTCTATTGTTATAAAGATTTCCTATCTGGAAGTTACGGAAACAGTATCTTACAGCTACCGGCTCTATTACATTTTCACTGTATACAATAACTATTTTCTTATTTAAGTCTACAGTTGCAATAGCTGGATAGAATACTTTGTCAGCTCCTGCAACTTCGAATCCATTGATTCCTTTTTCTCGACTAAATCCGTCTTGAGTATAATTGAAACTAAGATAAGCTTTACCATCTTTTACTTCCATTGATTTATATTCCGGGCCATTACATGCAACGGTGCTATAGCCATAAGTCTTATTTAAAGCCATATAGCAAAGACGTTTCCCTACCAAAGTTTTATTTTTTGGATGTATATTGGCTGCTTCATATTCTTCAACCAAATCATTTGTGGAAATCATTCCACTATTAGGAATTAAAGATTGTGCTTTATATTGAGCTTCCCTTAAATAAGCTCCAGATTCTCCTTCGCCATATTGGAAAGGAGCAATTTCAACGAAATAGAAAGGTAGATTGCCTAGTCCCCAATTTTTACGCCATAATTCTACCATATTTGCTAATCTTTGCGCATAAGTATCTTGGTTTCCCACATTCGATTCACCTTGATACCACAAGAATCCTTTAATAGTATAATTGGTTAATGGTTTAAGCATACCATTATACATAAGCAGTGGTCTTAAATAATCACGAACTTTGTTTATACCTTCTTTTGATAAATCAATATCCTTATATGTTTCAAGAATTTCCTTGTTAGTCCAGCTTTCTACCCTTGAACCTCCCCAGCTACAATTAATAACACCAACCGGAACATCAAGAGCACGATTCAGTGAAGTGGCAAAATGATAAGCGGTTGCACTGAACAAGGCTGCGGTTTCCGAATTGCAAACCTGCCATTTACCTGGACAAGAAGTTTGTGGTGTGAAGCTTGGAGTTTTGGGTACTGTTGCGAATCTGATTCCTTTATTTTGTCCGGCATTAGCAATTGTTTCGTTTGCGTTCATTATTGGACAATTCCAGAAGCCGTTTAGTGGCATTTCCATATTTGATTGTCCGGAACAAAACCATACTTCACCGATTAATATATTTTTTAGTGTAACACTCTCACCATCTGAAATTGATATTTCTCTGCTGTCATAACTACCCTTTGGAGTTGATACCCACAATAGCCACTTACCATCTTTATCAGATTGAGTTTGAACACTGTTTTTGCTCCAGGATACTTTAACAGATATTATTTTATTTGGAGTTGATTCTCCCCAGAGTTTTACTTTAGTGTTTTGTTGCAATACCATGTTATCGCCTATAATCTCTGGCAATTTTACTTTCGCATTTACTCCCATAGCCAGAAGAGTAAACAGAACCAGGAAACTTAATTTGTTTTTCATTGTGTAATTTATAGTTTTAAAAGTTATTTATTTTGTTTTTCTATTTTTGAAGTTAAACCAGCTTTACTGTTCGTAGTTGTTGCCTGATAGTAAAAAACCAGAAATTGTAGATAAGAATACTTCTCACGATAAAGGTAAACGTTGGTTTCATAATATAAAAGTTATAATAAACCATTTTTTTATTCAGGAGCCGAAAATACAGAAAATAAATGAGAACACTATTGCAGATGTTAAAATTGTATTATAAAAAATCAATAAAGTATAGATTCTTATGTTTAGATAATTTAGTCTGGTAAAATGTGGGTAAAGATTCTGCATTTCGAGAATTTATTTTTTGATAAACCGAGTTTTTTTACGAGTTTTGTGAACTGTTAATCACTGATAACCCAGTTCTTTTATGAAAAAGCACTTATATCTATACTTTTTTCTTCTTATTCTATTTCCTTCTTTTGCTTTTGCCCAAGGCAAATTTATGTTTAAACATCTGGAAGTAAGTAATGGGCTTTCTCACAGTCAGGTTAATTATATCTATAAAGATAGCAGAGGATTTATGTGGTTTGGTACTGTTTCCGGACTAAATCGTTATGATGGATATTCCTATAAACTATTTCAGCACAACCAGCAGGATACTACTTCTATAATAGATAACTATATATCCAATATTCAGGAAGATGCTGATGCAAATCTATGGATTAATACAGGCTCCGGTTATGTAATTTATGACTCAAGAAAAGAACGATTCAAAAGAAATGTTGCTAATGAATTAAGGAAGTTGGGTATTCAGCGGAACGTGGAATCAATCTTTATTGATAAGCAGAAAAATTTGTTGTGTTATGTAAGAGGATTGGGAGTTTATCAATATCAGAGTGCATCTAAGAAACTGCTTTTATTTGCACAAGATGGTCGGGCTGGCAACTTGAGTAGAGGTATTATTACTGATATTCGTGAAGGTAAAGCTTACTATGTAATAATGTTCCAATCGGGACTGATGGAATGCATAAACAAAAGAACGGGAAAGATTCTTAGAAAAGAAAACTATATTCCTGCAAACTTTGGTATAAATACTAATAAATTTTTTGTTTATGTTGATTCTGATAACGATTGTTGGGTGTATACTGAAGGTAGTTATGGTTTGTGGCTTTATCATGCAAATACCAGAAGCTGGGAATATATCAGTAATATGCCAACCAAATCGGTATATACGCTTTCCAGTAATGTGGTTAAAGATATAGCACAGGATGCTAACGGAAATGTATGGATTGGAACTGACCATGGTGGAATTGATGTTATAAACAAGAAAAAGGGACAGGTAATTAATCTAGTGAATGATCCTACTGACGAACGAAGTATTTCTCACAATACTATAAATTGTATTTATAGAGATAATACCAATATTATTTGGGTAGGGACTTATAAAAAGGGGATATCTTATTATAGTGAGAGTATCTTTAAGTTTGAAGTAGATCACATGTCTTATTATGCTAATCAGAAAAACTTTAATAATGATGCTACTATTTTGGCCGAAGATACTAAAGGAAACTTATGGATTGGTACTAATGGGGCAGGGGTAATATGCTATAATAAGTCCACTGGAATGCGGCAACTCTATCAACATATACCCGGACAAGAGTCATCTTTAGCGGGAAATATAATTGTTAGCCTTTGTGCATCGCGAGATGGAAAGGTTTGGATTGGGACCTATCTGGGGGGAATGGACTGTTTTGATGGCAGTCGTTTTATTCATTACAAACATAATCCGAATAATCCTAATTCTTTGGCTAATAATAATATCTGGTCTATTGTAGAGGATAATGAAGGATATATATGGATTGGCACGCTGGGAAATGGTCTTCAGCGACTGAATCCTAAAACCGGACAGTTTCTTACTTTTAATAATAGGAAGGCACAACTACTTACTTCCGAATATATATCTTCTCTTTGCCTTGGACGTGATGATATGCTTTATATAGGAACTGCTATTGGTGTAACCACCTACAATATAAGAACTGGTGTTTTTGAACGATTTACAACCAATAAACGAGGCGATCAGCCTCTCTCTACTAATAATGTGAATCAGTTGTATGTAGATAGTCGCGGACTTTTATGGGTGGCTACTCGTGAAGGGTTAAATATCTTTGATCGTAAAAATGATAAGATAACTGCTCTATTTAAGACAAACGGACTTCCTGACAATGTGATTACGGGAGTTATTGAAGATACTAATAAAAATATGTGGGTTACAACTTCCAATGGGGTTTCAAATATTATAGTTGCTACAAACCCTAAGACTGGTGATTATTCGTATACCTTCTATAATTATGATGAACGTGATGGTCTGCAAAGTAGTGAGTTTAATATGCGTTCTATACTCCGATCTTCCCGTGGAGAAATCCTGATGGGAGGAATTCGGGGGTATAACATTTTTAATCCCGAGATTATAAAATATAACAGAACTTTACCCAAGGTAGTTTTTACCGACCTGCAACTGTTTAACAATAGCGTGAAAGTTGATTCTGTTTATGACGGAAATTTAATTCTTAAAGAAGGCCTAAACTGGACAAAAGAAATTAAACTGAAATATCGCCAGAATGTTTTTTCTGTTGAGTTTTCATCTATGAATTATGTTTTGCCCGAGAAGACAAAATATGCCTATAAACTTGAAGGTTTTAACCAGGACTGGTTGATAGCTGACGAGAATGTTCATAAAATAACCTATACCAATCTTGCCCCCGGAACTTATACTTTAATGGTGAAGGCTGCAAATAGCGACGGATTCTGGAATGAGAGTGCAGCTTCACTTAAAATAGTAATAGAACCTCCTTTCTGGCGTTCCGGATTTGCTTATCTGTTTTATATCCTTATTATTATAAGTCTGCTGGTTCGTGCTAGAATTATGATTCTTACACGTGAACGAAATCGTTATAAATTAGAGCAAATAGAACTTGAAGCTAAACGTAATCACGAGATTGACGATATGAAGTTACGCTTTTTCACTAATATAAGTCATGAATTACGTACTCCGCTTACTTTAATTATCTCTCCATTGGAAAATGTAATTAAAGTAATAAACAACGATGAGCAGAAGCAAAAGCTCGAGATGGTGCATCGTAATGCAATCCGCTTACTTCACCTTGTAAATCAACTCATAGATTTCCGTAGATTAGATGTTCAGGGACATCAGGTAAACCTTTCGTATGGTGATATTGTAGCCTATATAAAAAGTGTATCCTCTACTTTTGCCGAACTTTCGGAAAAGAAAAATATCCGGCTAACCTTCTATTCTGCTATAAACGAATTGCGTATGGAATTTGATGAGGATAAGATGGGAAAAATTATGATGAATTTACTATCCAATGCATTTAAGTTCACAAACGAAGGAGGTCGCGTGGAAGTACATCTTGATTTGTTACCAGCTTCGGGAGACGGTCAGCCGGAATTGTTGGAAATTCGTGTGGCAGATACAGGTATTGGCATCAACGATGATGAAAAAGAAAAAATATTTGATCGCTTTTATCAGGTGAAACAAACTGATGAACACAAGTTTGGTGGTAGTGGAATAGGTCTTAATATGGTTAAAGAGTTTGTTCTATTGCATAAAGGAACTGTAGAAGTACACAACAATACCGGAAAAGGAAGCATCTTTGTTATTACCATACCTGTAAATCGAAAAATGGAGGAAGAAAAGAAAGTTACAATAACAGAAGGAAAAGTAGCTGTTCTTACCGAAAAGCAGGAAGACTTGACTGATATGCAGGAAGTGCATGAAGAAGTTCCGGTTCGGTCGACAATACTTGTGGTTGATGATAATGATGACTTCCGTACCTTTATGAAGGATAGTCTCAAAGGAGAGTTTATTGTTCAGGAAGCTGCAAATGGAAAAGAGGCATGGGAGTCAATACTGGATTCTCTACCAGACATGATTATTAGTGATGTGATGATGCCCGAAATGGATGGATGCGAGCTTTGTCGCCTGGTAAAGAGCGATCTGCGTACTTCGCATATTCCATTGATTCTTCTTACTGCACGAACTGCCGAAGAGCATAAGCTTGAAGGATTGGAAACCGGTGCGGATGATTACATTACTAAGCCGTTCAATTTTGATATCCTGATGCTCAGAATCCGTAAACTTATGGAAAGGAGAGAGGCTGCCCGGGAAGCTTTCCGTCAGCAAATAGAAGTTAAGCCCAGCGATATTACAATTACTTCTTTAGATGAAAAGCTAATTCAGAAAGCTATCAAGTATGTAGAAGATAATATAAGCAGTAGTGAGCTTTCGGTTGAGGAATTGAGCAAATCTTTAGGTATGAGCCGAGTGCACTTATACAAAAAGCTGCTTTCAATAACGGGAAAGACTCCTATTGAATTTATTCGTACCATACGCTTGAAGAGGGCTGCTCAGTTACTCCGTGAGAGTCAGTTAAACATTTCAGAAGTTGCTTATCAGGTAGGATTTAATAACCCTAAGTATTTCAGTAAATACTTCAAAGAAGAATTTGGAATGTTGCCTTCAACCTATCAGGATAAAAAAGATAAAGATGAAGCAGAAATGTAAGTAACGAACTTGTTACTTACTTTTTAGAGTAATTACAGATATTTCGGGCCATGCACCAAAACGGAAAGGTATTCCAAGGAATCCTAATCCCACGTTTACATACAGAGATCTGTTGCCTTGTGTATATAAACCTCTCCATTGTGAACTAAAAAGTGAGGCTAAAGAATGATTCCCGAGTGCAAATTGCATACCATGAGTATGTCCGGAAAGCATTAAAGCAACATCGCTTTCCGGTAATACTTTCTTTTTCCAGTGAGAGGGATTGTGGCTGAGTAATAATTTGAATGGAATTTCTTCTGCACCGATAAGCGCTTTCTTTAAATCGCCCTTACCAGTAAAAGGAGGTGCTCCCCAGTTTTCTACGCCAACCAAGGCTATACTGTCACCTTTGTGATGAAGAATACGGTGCTCATTATTAAGTAAAACCCATCCCATCTTAGCTTCTTTTTGTTTAAGAGAAATAAGATTATCAGCTTGTTCTTTAGGATTATTCCAACGATAGTATGGCCCGTAATCGTGATTGCCAAGAATAGAAAATACTCCGTCTTTTGCTTTTAATTTGCTTAGAATATCTTCATAATTATTAAGTTCGCTGGCTTTGTTGTTTATTAAATCTCCGGTAAACACAATTAAATCAGGTTGCTGTGCATTTACCAATTCTACAGCTTCCTGCAGTGCTTTTCCATTTCCTACCCAGCTTCCGATATGAATATCCGACAGTTGCACTATTTTGTATCCATCGAATCCTTTAGGAAGTAACGATGACTGGTATGTTAATGGCTTAATTTCGAATTTTGTTTTGCCCCAAAATGAGCCATAAATAAGTATTGCTACCCAAATTACAGCCGAAGTAATTCCGGCGTATGTAAATGTAGAAAAAGAACGTTTAAAGATAAAGCCCAAAGGAAGATCAAATATTGAGATAAGCATAAATGAAAGCTTGGGCACGGTAAAAAGAAAATATGACATAATAAACCAGCTTACAAGTCGGTTTCGTTCAATTATAAAGTCGTGATTAGCAAAGAGAAACAGATAGATTATACCTGCCAATAATAATAGTGAAGGCAGAAAATAAAGATACTTAATAAGAGCATTGGTTTGAAAATTAGATATATAAACCTTATAGATAAATATATCTGGTAGGATAAGCACCAATAACAGGAATAAAAAGACTTTCTGCATCATATTCTTTGTGGGCTTTTAAAAGTCTTTCCTGCTTGTAAGCAGGAAAGACTTTTTTTGAGAGTTGTTAGTAAAGTAATGTAATTAATCTTGTTCTAGTTCTCTCAACTCAGCAAGATTCCGTTTAATATCTTTCAATTTATCGTAAAATAATTTTTTTATAACCCAAATAGCTGCAATGCAACCAATAATCCATACTCCGAGAAATACTAATATGGTAACTAGATTCAGCGCAAGCAGATTAAGGCAGAATGCCTGCATTAAAAAAGCTGATAAGAAAAAGAGAGCTGCCACAAAACATTCAATGATAAAATTCCGGTGATAGGCAGTAACCTTTTTTACAATGGTTACTAGTGGCATTTTTTCTATATCAATACTTTTTAGATACATATATCCTAAGCTATCCCATATCATACCAAAGCAAAGCATTCCCCATATAAAAATCCATAAACAGTATTCTTTATTGTTATGATCTGCTGTCAGTAAATAATAACTTAAACCAATAATTGCAAGAAAGCCTACTATCAGAGTCGCTTTCGAGTACATTAGCATTTTCTTCATCGAACTATGCGTTTGCTTTGTTCGTTCGTTGATTAGTTTGCTTAATGTATGCTCATCTAATATTTCTTCCTTTTTTAGTCGGTTATCCAGTATATCCCACGACTTTTTCAATTCATCAAGTTCCATTGTTCAATATTTAGTTGTGAGGCATTTTTCTTAATTTATCTTTAATTCTGCTCAGTTTGGTTGCAACATTAGTAACCGTTAATCCGGTAATCTCTGCAATTTCTGCATAGTCCTTATTCTCCAGATAGAGAAGAATAATAGATTTGTCGAGTTGTCCCAAACAATTTATGAGCCTATATAATTCCACCAGCATTTCCCGGAAACTGTCTTCCTCCTCTGTTAACCATTCCGCTTCTTGTGTCAGTGAAACTATCTCTGGTATATTTTTTTCTTTGCGAATGAATGTGATACAAGTATTCAACGTAATGCGATATATCCATGTAGATATTTTGCATTCGCGCCGAAACTTCGGGAAAGCTCGCCAGATGTTCAGTACTGCTTCCTGATATAAATCATTAAGCGTTACCGACTTAGTGGTGTATAAATAGCAGACTTTGTATATGACACGCTCATATTCTTTTATGCATGCCGTAAACTCCTGCTCTAATTCCTTGTTTATTCTTGTCTCGTCCATTTGCTAAATCACTTAATTAGTCGTGAGTAACAGGGAAAAATCACAAAATTTCAGGGAACCTAATACTTTTCTTAACTAATTGTTTTTTCAAAGCAGTAGGGTATATATAAATAAGGTCTAGACCTTTTATTCTTTTAGTCTACACTTTCTGCCATAAAGGTGTAGGTCTTTAAATGAACTATTCAATTAATTTTATATTATTATTGGTTATATATTACTTTAAAAAACAGAGTTTCAACTTATAAGGTCAATTATAAGTTTGCTGCCAGAAACTTTCTCATAACAGATACTTCCATGTTTCTTCTGCGGGCATAATCTTTCAACTGATCTTCTCCTATTTTTCCGATAGAAAAATAACTTGATGCCGGATGCGAGATCATTATTCCGCTTACAGAAGCATGCGGATACATTGCTCCGTTTTCTGTGAGTTTAATTCCTATCTTACTCATATCAATCAAATCATTCAGTAGAAAGTTGATAGATTGATCGGGGATAGATGGATATCCCACAGCCGGACGAATGCCTTGATACTTCACTTTCAGCATATCTTTTATAGTCAGATTCTCATCTTTGGCATATCCCCAGGCTACTTTTCGTACGTACTCGTGCATTTTTTCTACAGCAGCTTCTGCAAGGCGGTCGGTCAATGTCTGAACCAATATATGTTTATATGGATCGTCTTCGTATGTTTTCTCCATTTCTGGATCAACACTCGAAGCAAATACGCCCACAGTGTCTTTTATTCCCGATGAAAGCGGACGAACAAAATCACTTAAACATAAATAGGGCTCATTGTCTTTTTTACGTACCTGCTGGCGAAGCAATGGAATCACAACGTCTCCTACAATTAGATTATCTCCGTCTGAATTAGAATCAAACAACTCAAACATTACTTTAACTTCATAATCTTTATCCAGCTCGTTAAGCATTCTGTTTGCTTCCTTGAAAAGCTGCATAGCTTCGGCCGCTTTTGTACGATCTTCCTCCGGGAAGCTGGCTAGCCATTGTGCACGGCAGGCATCGCATCCGTGAATATCTGATATTTGACCGAACTGTGCTCCCAATCTCCATGCGTGGAAAAAGTAAAGCCAGTCAATATACTCTACAAGTTCATGAATTTTATATGAAGTTACCATAGTTTATCTGAATCTAAGTTCTTGTCCGCGATATGAATTATCTAATTGTCCGTCAGAGTATACAGTATGTCCATTGACGAAAGTACGTTCTACTTTGTTATAGAATTTTAAACCTTCCAATGGGCTCCAGCCACATTTGCTGAGAATCTTATCATTAGTAAGTTTCCATTCTGCGTTAGGGTTTACAATTACCAGGTCGGCCTGGTAGCCTTCGCGTATATATCCACGATTATGTATCTGGAAAAGCTCTGCCGGAGCATGACACATTTTTTGCACAATCTGTTCCTTTGTGAAAACCTGAGGCTCGGCAAGTTCGAACATAGAGACCAATGAGAATTGAATCATAGGCATACCCGAAGTTGCACGTAAAGCACCACCTTCTTTATCACTCAGCAAATGCGGTGCATGGTCTGTTGCAACCACATCAATACGGTTTTCTGTGATGGCATTCAATAATATGGCTCTGTCAATCATCGTTTTAATTGCAGGATTGCATTTAATACGTGTACCTAAATCTTTGTAGCATGTATCGTCGAAAATAAGATGGGAAACGCAGGCTTCTGCTGTAATTTTCTTCTCCTTGAGCGGTACATTTTTAAATAGATCAAGTTCTTTGGCTGTAGAAATATGAAGAACATGTAGTCTGGCACCTGCCTTTTCAGCCAATTCAACTGCCAATGCTGAAGATGCATAACATGCTTCTTCACTTCTTATCATCGGATGATAAATAATATCAGGATCATCACCGTATTTTTCTTTGGCAAGGCGAGTGTTCTGTGCAATAATTACAGGATCTTCGCAGTGAGCAGCAATCAGCAAATCGGTTCCACCAAAAACTTTCATCAGACTTTCCTTGCGGTCAACCAGCATGTTTCCTGTACTCGAGCCCATAAACAGTTTAACTCCGCACACACGGTGAGGATCTAACTGAGAAAGCAAATCGGAATTTGTATTTGTAGCGCCGAAGTAAAAAGAGTAGTTAATTAAACTCTTTTCGGCTCCCAGCTGAAACTTAGCATTTAATGCATCAAGGTCCGTAGTTTGAGGCATCGTATTCGGCATATCCATAAAAGAAGTAACGCCTCCTGCAGCAGCAGCCCGGCTTTCGCTTGTAATATCTGCCTTTTGAGTCAGTCCCGGTTCGCGGAAATGCACATGGTCATCGATAACTCCAGGGATAAGATATTTACCTTTTGCATCAATTATTTCGGTATACGCGTCTTCGGTTGTTACAGCTCCTTCTATAACTTTGGCTATTTTGTCATCTTCAATTATAACAGAGCCTGTAAAACTGCGCCCTTCGTTTATAATCGTGGCGTCTTTGATAAGTGTACGTTTCATTTCTTTTGAGGGTATTTACGGAAGAAACTATCAAATTTTAATTGAAGAACTCCCATTACTGCTTCTCCGAATATTCCACTGTTCATTTTTGAGGAACCCAATTCACGGTTAATGAAAATCACAGGAACCTCCAATATATTGAAGCCAGACTTGTAAGCCATGAATTTCATCTCGATCTGGAATGCATATCCCTTGAACTTTATTTTATCCAGTTCAATAGTTTCCAGTACTTCACGGCGGTAGCACTTAAATCCGGCAGTGGTATCTGCAACCGGAATGCCTGTGATAAAACGAACATATTTTGATGCAAAGTATGACATAAGAACACGTCCCATTGGCCAGTTCACCACGTTTACACCACTTACATAGCGTGAACCGATGGCTACATCTCCTCCCAAAACTGTACATGCGTGATAAAGACGAGGCAAATCATTAGGGCTGTGAGAAAAATCGGCATCCATTTCAAAAATAAAATCGTATTTATTTTCTATAGCCCATTTAAAACCAGTGATGTATGCTGTACCAAGTCCAAGTTTCCCCTTACGCTCAATCATAAACAAACGTTCAGGGAACTCAAGTTGTAGTCGTTTCACGATAGAAGCTGTGCCGTCCGGTGAACCATCTTCAATGATTAATATGTGAAATATTTTATCTAATCCGAAAACTGCGCGGATTATATTTTCAATGTTTTCCTTTTCATTATATGTTGGAATAATAACAATACTGTCGGAGGCTTGCATATTTTTGTTGTATATTTAGTAAGACAAAAGTAGTTAATTTATTGTACCTGCAAAAGAGAACCATATTTTTTTAGTAATTTTGCAGGGAAGATTAAAATCTTTTCACCACAGTTGGCATTTATTCCTTGTTTTTTGTTTGTTATTATATCTATATAACAGTTTCGATAAGGATAAAATTGGAGTTTATTCATATTCTGAGGTGAAAAAACAGATTGTTTTTATGAATATATCAGAATTGCAAAGCTTATATGCCAAGCATCCCGGGATTGGAGCTACGGCAAAGCTGCTTGAAGAATCCTCTGTAAAGAAGATTTTTCTAGGGGGGCTTTGTGCCTCTTCTGCAGCTCTTATTTTTTCCACTCTTCTTAAAAGTAGCAAAAAATCGTTTGTTTTTATTTTAGGTGACCTCGAGGAAGCGGGATATTTTTATCATGATCTTACTCAGATAAACGGGTCAGATAAAATTTTATTCTTTCCTTCGTCTTATCGTAGAGCAATAAAGTACGGACAAAAGGATGCTGCCAATGAGATTCTACGTACAGAAGTACTAAGCCGTTTGCAAAAAACGGAAGAACCTTTGTGTGTTGTTACTTATCCGGATGCGTTGGCCGAAAAAGTTGTTTCGCGTAATGAACTCACCGATAAGACATTGAAACTGCAGGTTGGCGAACAAGTTGATACAGGATTCATTACGGAAGTTCTGTATAATTACGGTTTTGAACGTGTGGATTATGTTTACGAGCCCGGGCAATATGCTGTGCGTGGAAGTATTATTGATGTGTTCTCTTTTTCATCAGAATATCCATATCGTATAGACTTCTTTGGAGATGAAGTGGAAAGTATCAGAAGTTTTGAAGTTGATACTCAGCTATCCAAAGAAAAGAAGACTAGTATTTCGATTGTGCCCGAACTTACAAAAGGGGTAGGTGAGGAAGTCTCTTTCCTTGACTTTATTCCGGAAGAAACAATTCTTGGAACTAAAGATTTCTTGTGGTTACGCGAACGAATTCAGGCTGTACACGATGAGGCTCTTTCTCCACAGGCTATCATTGCACAGGAGCAAGATGGACAAGAATATGTGAATCTGGAGCAAAAGCTGATTGATGGTTCTGAATTTACTGTCCGTGCTTTGGATTTTCACCGTATTGAGTTTGGTAATAAACCAACCGGAACTCCTGAGGCAAAGGTGGATTTTGATTTCTCCGCTCAGCCTATTTTTCATAAGAACTTTGATTTGGTAAGTGGTTCGCTAAAGAGTTATCTTGAGCAAAACTATCAGATTTATATATTGTCGGACAGTGCAAAGCAAACGGATCGTATCAAGGCTATTTTTGATGACCGGAACGATCATATTCCTTTTATAGCAGTTGATAAAACTATTCATGAGGGATTTGTTGATAATACGTTGCGCTGCTGTTTCTTTACCGATCATCAGATTTTCGACCGTTTCCATAAGTATAACTTAAAGAGTGATAATGCCAGAAGTGGTAAAGTGGCTCTTACTTTGAAAGAGTTAAACCAGTTCCAGGTTGGCGATTATGTGGTACATACTGACCACGGTGTAGGTAAATTTGCCGGATTAATAAGGATTCCAAATGGAAACACCTCTCAGGAAGTAATCAAATTGGTTTATCAGAATGAAGATGTGGTCTTTGTCAGTATCCATTCTTTGCATAAGGTTTCTAAATATAAAGGTAAGGAAGGAGAACCTCCTCGCTTAAACAAACTGGGAACCGGTGCATGGGAAAAGCTAAAGGATAGAACTAAAACAAAAATAAAGGATATAGCTCGTGATCTGATTAAACTTTATTCGCAACGGAAAGAAGAAAAAGGCTTCAGTTTTAGCCCCGATTCATTCCTGCAACACGAACTTGAAGCATCATTCATTTATGAAGATACACCCGATCAGCTGAAAACTACACAAGATGTGAAGTCGGATATGGAGCGTGAAATGCCAATGGATCGTTTGGTTTGCGGGGACGTTGGTTTTGGAAAAACTGAAATTGCTGTTCGTGCTGCCTTTAAAGCTGCTACGGATAATAAGCAAGTAGCGGTTTTGGTGCCGACTACTGTTTTGGCTTTACAACATTACAAAACATTCAGTGAACGGTTAAAGGATTTCCCTTGCAAGGTAGACTATCTGAGTCGTGCCCGTAAACCGAATGAAGTGAAAAATATACTTAACGACCTGAAAGAAGGGAAGATTGGTGTACTGATTGGTACGCACAAAATTATCGGTAAGCAGGTGAAGTTTAAGGATCTTGGATTACTCATAGTTGACGAAGAACAAAAGTTTGGTGTTTCTGTAAAGGAGAAACTCCGAGAATTAAAGGTAAATGTGGATACGCTGACTATGACGGCAACACCTATTCCCCGAACTTTGCAGTTCTCATTGATGGGTGCCCGCGATCTTTCGGTTATCAGTACTCCTCCGCCTAACCGATACCCTATACAGACTGAAGTTCATACTTTTAATGAAGATATCATTGGTGAGGCTATTAATTTTGAAATGAGCCGGAATGGTCAGGTATTTCTCGTGAATAACCGTATCCAGAACATCTATGAATTGGAAGGGCTTATTCATCGCTTGGTTCCGGATGCCCGCATCTGTGTGGGACATGGACAGATGGAACCCGAAAAGCTGGAAAAGATAATCCTTGATTTTATTAATTACGACTATGATATATTAATAGCAACTTCAATTATTGAAAGTGGTATTGATATCCCTAATGTAAACACCATTATCATTAATAATGCTCAGAACTTCGGATTGAGTGATCTTCATCAGTTGCGTGGTCGAGTGGGACGAGGAAACAAAAAGGCATTCTGTTACTTGCTGGCACCACCGCTTAGCAGTCTGACTCCCGAAGCCAAACGCCGTCTGCAGGCTATTGAAAACTTTAGTGATCTTGGCAGTGGTATTCATATTGCCATGCAGGATCTTGATATTCGTGGTGCCGGAAATATGTTGGGTGCTGAGCAAAGCGGTTTCATTGCCGATTTAGGATATGAAACCTATCAAAAGATTCTGAATGAGGCTGTACATGAACTTAAGACGGATGAGTTTGCAGAACTTTATGCTGAGGAGTTGGCTGTTGGAGAAGAAAAAATAAGCGGAGAGGGCTTTGTGCAGGAATGTACGGTAGAAAGTGATTTGGAATTACTTTTCCCGGACGAATATATTCCTAGCAGTAGCGAAAGAATGTTGCTTTACCGTGAGCTGGACAGTATGGAAACAGATCAGGAAGTGCTGGATTTCCAACATCGCCTGGAGGATCGTTTTGGCAAAATACCAAAAGAAGGGCTTGAGTTGATGCGTATTGTTCGTCTTCGCCGTTTTGCAAAGAAGCTGGGAGTAGAAAAAGTATTCCTGAAAGCCGGAAAAATGACGTTATTCTTTGTCAACAACCCCGATTCGCCATACTATCAATCGGAGGCTTTCGATAAGGTGATTACTTACTTGCAGAAATATTCCCGTAATTGTCAGTTGCGCGAGCAGCATAATCGCAGAAGTATGATTATAAAGAACATCGATGATGTAGAAACAGCTGCCGGTATTCTTAGCGAGATGTATGTTATGTAAAGCTTAAAAATAGAAAACAGACAGGGGAAATATTCATTATTTCCCCTGTCTGTTTTTAGAAATATACACTGCGAATCACCGATTTTATTGCTGAAATTGTGAGAGATGACACTAAAACTGAGTGATTGGTGATGGTTGAAAATGCTACAATCACCAGTTAATATATTAAAATTGATAATGTTATAAGAAAAGGTGAGGGAGTTATGGATGAAATTTATTTTTTCGCAGAATGTTATAATAATGCGAAGTAAAAGCACTCTTCCAATACTTATAAACGAAACTAAAGTGGGTTGCACAGATACTTGCGGAGCTGTAATATACCTTCTTTTATATCTATAAACGAAACCATAAAAGTTGAATGGTTATTCACAAATCATTTTTATTCTTTCGCCAATGAATTTCAGTCCTCCGCCAATAAATTAAATTCATTGGCGAATGGCTGAAAGAGTACAACCATCCATTATTTTCCGTATAACTTGTCAATCAAATCTTTTCGACCTAGTTTTCTCAGTTCATTAATAATCTGATTTTTATATTCGCGCTGATACCAGAAGAAGAACTGACGTTGAGCCAATTTTTCTTTCGGATTATGGGCTGTGAAAATAGGTTCCAAAGTGTACGGATGATATCCGGTATAATAAGCTTCGGTAGAAACAGTCATAGGAGTAGGAGTAAAGTCCTGCACCTGCTCTAGATGAAAATCCAGGTTCTTGGTAATAACTGCCAGTTCAGCCATATCTTCTTCCTTGCATCCTGGGTGAGATGATATGAAATATGGAATCAGCTGTTGTTTCATGTTAAGTTCCTTGTTCAATTTATCAAAGGTTCTTTTGAACTGCTGAAACTGTGAGAAAGAAGGCTTTCGCATAAAGTTGAGCACTTTATCTGAAGTGTGTTCCGGAGCCACCTTGAGGCGTCCGCTAACATGTTTGGCAATTAGTTCCCGGGTATACTCAACAGTAGAACGGTTTATTTCCGGATCCTTGCTATCGTACTGTAACAAGTCATAACGAACTCCGCTACCAATAAATGATTTTTTTATTCCTTTAATTGCATCTACCGAATGATAAATATCAAGCAGCGGACGATGATTCGTATTTAAGTTAGGACACACTTTGGGATGAATGCAGGAAGGACGTTTGCACTTTCTGCAAATCTTTATATCCTTTCCACCCATGCGATACATATTAGCTGACGGCCCGCCAAGATCACTAAGATATCCCTTGAAATCCGGCTGATCTACAATCTGTTTTACTTCCTTTAAAATAGAGTCTTTGCTACGTGAAACTATAAACTTTCCCTGATGAGCAGAAATGGTACAGAAAGCACATCCGCCAAAACATCCCCGATGGATATTAACGGAAAATTTAATCATATCAAAAGCCGGAATTCTTTTCCCTTTATATTTAGGATGAGGAAGGCGGGTATATGGTAAATCAAAAGATCGGTCCAGCTCTGCCTCCGTCATAGGAGGGTAGGGTGGATTAACAACTACCACTTTATCATCAACAGATTGCAGTATGCGTGATGCTTCCATCTTATTGCTTTCTTCTTCAATATGACGAAAGTTTTCCGCTTGTTTCTTTTTATCTTTCAGACACTCTTCGTGAGAATGGAGGAAAATATCGTTTTCTTTTTCTCCTTTGAGGATATCACCTTTTGATGTAATGTATACCGTTTGTGGAATCTCTGTTATTTTATGAAACGGGATATCTTTCTGCATTTGCCGACAAAGCTCAGTAATAGGTTTTTCACCCATTCCATATATCAAAATATCGGCACCAGAGTCTATTAAGATACTTTTATGTAGTTTATCCTGCCAGTAATCATAATGAGTAAGTCGGCGCATGGAAGCTTCAATTCCTCCCAATACTACAGGTACATCAGGATATAATTTTTTTAGAATTTGAGTATAGACAATAGTTGGATAGTCGGGGCGCATATCAGCACGGCCATCCGGAGTATAAGCATCATCCGACCTAAGTCGGCGGTTGGCAGTGTAATGATTCACCATCGAGTCCATGCATCCAGGAGCTATACCAAAGAATAGACGAGGGCGTCCCAGCTTTTTAAAATCCCTGAGATCATCACGCCAGTTTGGTTGAGGAATAATTGCTACTTTAAGTCCTTCTGCTTCAAGAATACGTCCGATAACTGCCGCACCGAATGAAGGATGATCTATATAAGCATCCCCGGAAAAAAGGATTACGTCTACTTCATTCCATCCACGTAGCTCCACTTCTTTCTTTGTGGTAGGCAGCCAATCTGTTAATCTGTACTCTTTCATGGCAGCAAAGATACGGATTTTACCTTAAAATAATTGTATATTCAGGTTAAATGACTGGAATATGAATGTGTAATGAAGTAGACGTAATTATTACTCTTCTACAGTTTCTTCTATAATTTCAGCAGGATATTTAGCATCCCATTCTTTATAAAGATTGATTAATTGTTGCAGTCCGAATGCTTTCATGTTATTGTGATAGATAATATCTATACACAAATCCAGTAAATCTTTGCAGTCATCTTCCTGAGAAGCTATCAATGAACGAATATTCATTTTTAATTTTTCAAGATCTTGTTCTTCTACTACACCAGTGCTGCTTATTAAGTGCTGGAAAAGCATAAATTTACGAATAGTTTGCAGGTTTTCCTCAGAAATTTCCATCGTTCTGGTACCTGACGTGTTTGCTTGTATTGTGTACATGGTATTTTAGTTTTTAGGTTTATACTTCTCACAAAGATATAAATTATAATGAGATTCCACCTATCTTCCATTTAAAAACTGAAGTATTCCAGACATGATTTCTGCCCGATGAGTATCTGTATCTATTGTTTCAAAAGGAAATCCCATGATAAACGTCCGATAATCACCTTTATAAGCAGTACCTGCACTTCTGTTTTCATCTACATATTTAAATACCGGAAAAGCAGTTGATACAGGAACAATACAATCGGGGGATGGAACCGAGTAAATTATTTCATTCATTTCTCTTGGTATTGTAAATGTACGTCCCAGTCCAAAGATACTTCCTGATGCTCTGTTTTGCATGCTGCTTTCGAAGCTGTATTTAAGTACGTCTTCTGTGAAACCTCTGTCTTCGTTTGAGCTCATATCGCTACCAACGTAGGAACCGCTCACCATAACATTACCTCCTTTATGGCAGTATCGGGTAATAAGCTCTTTCATTTTAGGAGTGAAAGTCTTATACCTTTTGTTGATTAACTTAATAGTAGTAGAATCTTCTTTTTGTAATCCTAGAATATAATCAACAATCTTATAGTCGTTTAGCTTTATCTGACCACTTTCTACCGCTTCGTTACTGCATGAAACAAACGAAAATCCAGGAGTAGCCTGTATGGCTTTTCCATGTATAAAAGCATAGTCGAATGTGTTTCCCGCAATTTTTAATCCTTCCAGCTCGCTACCGCTGTATCCTAATCCTCCTTGAGTTTCTTTACCCGCATTCTTGCGGTCAAATCCAGTTTGATATCCACAATATGAAATGTTGTATTTGTAAGATACACCTGGATCTTTTCTAAGGTCGAACCCTGCAGAATCGGGATTGTTCACTATAGCCGGACCGCTTATTCTATCGAATCCATTGATAATAAGAACTCTTTCTTTTTCTTTTTTTGCTTTGTAGGCAGAAAGAATTTCGGAAGGAAAACTTTCGCCTCCTTTATTTACTGCAGTTACCTTAAAACTATAGATCAATTCAGGCTCAATTTTAGCAGTATATGATGTTCCTTCTACAATCACACCATTATCGAATCCAAAATTACCTATTCGGGTATAAACAATATAACTATGTGGTTTAGCTGACGACTCGAGAGGATCTTCCACGGGCTTCCATGAAAGATTTACTGTATTCTTCTTTTTCCCGAACTTTATAGCAAAATGACTTACGGGTAGGGGTTGTACTACACATTCTTCATCGTGTTGCGAAGTTACAAACCGAAGAATTGATTTATAAATTGAGCGTCCCACTGCAAATTTAAAGTTAGGATCGTGTCCGAGTGTCATATCAGTAAAGTTTTGATGGGATAGAAATTCAAGTATTGCTGAAGGAACAGCCGGAAGTCTGGTTTCGCTGTAATTTTTATCCCACATTCCTCTGCGGTTCCACTGAATGTCGAACTGTGAATTTATGTCCGACTTTAGCTGAGTTATCATTATATCAGTCAGATCTCTTGATGCATAACGAGAAATACCCGAATGCAATTTGCTATCATTAAAATCTGTTGTGTATACTCCGAGAGAGCCTATGGTTGTGCCATTAGAAGTATATCCTGCATCACTGTGTAATGCCATTGTCATTTCAAAAGGAATTCCAACTCCTTTTTCTTTTGGATTATATACTGAACCACCTGATAAGTAATTAATCATCCGTGAGCGGGTGTTTATATCATCAGCATAATCATTAATTCGTTTTTCGTCTCCGTAAACAGAATAAGGCATTCCTGACCACTGTGCATAATATCGGGCTCCTTCGAGGTAACGAGGTACGCCGCTTAATGTTCCTCCACGAGAAATATTGCCCATACCGCCTCCAAAGCGGACAGCATCTGCGCAAACAACTCCTTTTTCTTTACTTTCATTACTCAAAATAACCATCCCATAGTCGTTCGATCCTTTATCGAAGGAGAAGGTTCCAAGATAAACCCATGTACCTCCGCCTATCTTCTGGTTTACAGTAAATTCAGTTGCTCCACCTTTATGGATTACAGTATATTTTGCGTTCGAAACACTTTCCGGTAAAGTCTGGTATGTTACATAAACTGCATATTCTCCCTCTTCAGGAATATTAGGAACCCATTCAGCAAAAGCTTTGTTCTTTTTGTTTTCAGTTTTTATATAACGAATAGTTCCATCTTTAAATGGATTCTCTCCATCCTGATATCTGCTTTTTCTTTGTGCAAATCCAGCAATATCACTTGTGTTCCAGTATCTCTTTCTATTCTTTACTTCAATGTATAATGATTCTGATTGTTTATTATCATTGTCAACTATAACCTCATTTTTCTGGAGATCTCTTTCACGAGGTGTGAAAACATTAGCCCCTGCATTTTCCAGCATGGGTATTAGATATGGGATTACTATTGACTGAGTAAACAAATCTTCGGATGTGCAAAATAATCGAGGGCGTTGCCATAGCCATTTACCATCTCCGGAACCATTTTTACTGCCGTTTCCTTTCCCAGATCCATTTCCATCCCCGTTAATAGTCTCATTCCCGTTTCCGTTTTTGAAATATTTACCGTGACTTTGCCAAAGCGCAATATGTCTGTTTTGTAATCCCCGTGAAATATCAATAGGGTGCGAAATATTATTTACCCAAGGAGTCCCTTTATAATCAATATCTCCAGACAAACGAGATTTGTCTTTCTTTCTTTTTCTGTAAATGTTAGGAATCAGTTCTTCAATAGATTTACCATCACTGTAAACTGTAGTTTTAAAATAGCATACAGGGCCAGGAAGGATCTGTGAAATATGGCGATAAATACCTTCAACTATTTCGGGAAGAAACGGTTGATAAGCAAAACTTTCCGAAGCATATATATCCAATTTCTTGGCATCATAGTCAATCTTAAAGCTGCTTAAATTAGTTTTTCCAATTTGTGCAGTAGAACAAGTGTAATTCTCAAAAAAGTTTTTTAAACGTTCTTCTACGTTTTTGTCTATATCTTGTGCTGTGCCTTTTACCGCGAAAACGATTAAAAGGAGAAATAAAATGTACTTTTTCTTCATCTTTCGTGATTTTATACACAAAAGTACATTTTTAAATAAAGAGAATCCACGGATTGTTACAGAATTTATTGCTAATCTGTGTTAATCCGTGGATTCTTTAATTTATTAATTGAATTTATAGAGGTATATATTCTACAAATGCTTCGATTGCTTCATAGGATGCTAATCCTAAACTATCGTATAATGCTGCAGTTCCGCGGTTACGATCTTCAGAACGTTGCCAGAATAAACGTTCGTCATTACCAAGGAATGGCGCACCTTCCATTTGTGACTGATGTTTCAAAATAGTATTTCTCTTCAATCTCAATTCTTCCGGAGAAATTGGAACAGCCATTTCAATGTGTTCAATTTCCCATTCTGCCCATGCACCGCGATACATCCATATACGGCACTCTTTCATCCATTTTTCACTTTTCTCCAAATCGATAGCAGCAAGAACTGAATCAGTACAAACACGGTGAGTGCCGTGTGGGTCTGCCAAGTCACCTGCCACAAAAATCTGATGAGGTTTTACTTCCTGAAGTAGAGCACGTACTATTTCAACATCTTTTTCGGAAATAGGAGATTTTTGAATCTTTCCTGTTTCATAAAAAGGAAGATCAAGGAAATGAACATGATCTGATTTGATACCTGCGTATGTACAAGCTGTACGAGCTTCACCTCTACGAATTAATCCTTTAAGACGAAGCATATCTGCATTATCAAAGTCTCCTTCTTTTTTGCTATTGATAAATGTTCTTATCTCTTTGTATTTCTTATCAATAATATCACTATTGGCATCAAAGATCTGATTGAATCCGTTAATGAAATGCATGAATCTAACAACTTCTTCATCACCAACTGCAATATTTCCAGATGTTTGATAAGCAACATGTACATCGTGCTTTTGTTCAACAAGACGTCTTACGGTACCTCCCATAGAAATAACATCATCATCAGGGTGAGGAGAAAATACAATTACGCGTTTAGGATATGGTTTTGCACGTTCCGGACGGTATGTGTCATCGGCATTTGGCTTTCCACCTGGCCATCCGGTAATAGTGTGCTGTAAATCATTAAATATCTTTATATTAACATTATATGCAGAACCGAAAAGTGCTAATAATTCGCTAAGACCGTTTTCGTTATAATCCTTGTTTGTTAATTTAAGGATTGGCTTTTTTGTCAACATGCAAAGCCATACAATTGCACTACGAATTAGTTTATCATTCCATTCGCAAGAGGTAACCAGCCAAGGGCGTTGTATACGAGTAAGGTTTGATGCAGCAGAAAGGTCAATTGCAACACGTGTATTGTTGTGCATTTGTAAGTATGATGCTGGAATTGTATCAGATACTTTACCTTCTACTGTTTCTTTTATCATTTGAGCCTTGTCATCTCCCCATGCCATTAAGAATATTTTCTTTGCAGCAAGTATGGTTGAAATACCCATTGTAATAGAACTGATAGGTACATTTTCTGTTCCACCAAATAACTTGGCAGCATCGTTGCGCGATGTGTTGTCTAATAAAATCAGACGTGTATTTGAATTTGCCTGTGATCCAGGTTCGTTAAAACCAATATTTCCTACGCGACCGATCCCTAGTAATAAAATATCAATTCCTCCAAAGCTTTCAATTCTTTGTTCGTACAAACGACAATGTTCAAAAATTGTATCTTTAGGAATTGTACCGTCAGGGCTAAATACATTTTGTTTATTAATATCTACCAAATCTAAAAACATTGTTTGCAGTGTCTTTAGATTGCTGTTTACAGCATCAGGTGCTAATGGGTAATATTCATAAAGAGTAAATACAATAACATTGCGAAAACTAAGTGCTTCTTCGCGATGCATACGAACCAATTCATCGAATACAGAGCGTGGAGAATTTCCACCAGGAAGAGCCATGACGCAGAAACGTCCAGCCTTTTGTTTTTCCCTGATGGTAAAGGCTATTTCTGTAGCTATTTGATGAGCACCTTCATCTACTGATTCATAAATATCGGTAGGGATTTTTTCAAAACGAGTTAGAACAGAACGTTCAAATGCATTTTCAGGTTTGTAGTATTTTGTTGAAACCCGATTTAGTGTGATTTGTGAACTTAGATTAGTCTTCATAATACTTTTTATTATTACGATTAGATTTTTTTATCAGAATCACAAAGATATATATTTCTTCTTATTTAATCTATATTTTATTGGAAATAATATATAATTAATAAAAAAGTTTATTATTAAAGTAGCAAACAAGAAAAATAAATATATAAAGTCTACTTTTATAAGGAAAAGAAATCTGAATCGCGCCACGCAGGAAACTTGGTTCGAAAAGAACGGAGGGTGTCTATCTCAAGGTTGACGGTACAAATCCCTTCTTCATTTTTATTGAAGTTAACAAGATTTTCTCCTCTCATGTTATAAAGAGCAGATCCACCATTATATGAAATTCCCATTGCATCATTACCTATTCGATTTACGCCACATACATAGCTTTGATTTTCAATGGCACGTGCGCATAACAATGTATCCCAAACATGACTACGACTCGCAGGCCAGTTAGCTACATAAATAAGAAGATCATATTCATTAATTACATTTCTCGACCATACAGGAAAACGCAAATCATAGCAGATTAACAAGTTTATTTTCCATCCCTGCCAGCTGAAAATACAGCGTTTGTTTCCAGCTGAGAAATGTTTGGGTTCATTGCCCATCCTAAAAAGATGACGTTTGTCATAGAAGTGCTCTTCATTATTGGGAGCCAGAAAAAAAGCTCTATTGTAATATGCTTCATTTTCTGAACAAATATAACTCCCTACAAGAGCCAAATTATATTTTGTGGCCCATTTCCTTAGAGTGGAAATGGTATTTCCATTAATTGTTTCAGCAAAAAGATGGCTTTGCATAGTAAAACCGGTTGAAAACATTTCTGGTAAAACCACAATATCAGTCTTTCCGCTTAATGCCTGAAGTTTTATTTCAAGTCTGCGAAGATTCTCTTGTATGTTTTCCCACGCTATGTCTATTTGTGCCAGTGAAATACGCAAAGCCGTCTTCATTAAATATGTTTTTTATAAACCAGTAGCAAAATTTTCTGGATTTTTTCCTTTAAATTGATTGTAATATAGCTTTATCTCACGCATATCTTTTTCAATATCTCCAGAAGGAATAACCACTTTTTCTGCTGTAATTGTTTTAGTAGGATAGTCAATCGCTACTAATACAATAGGAATATTCGCTTTAAGTGCAATATAATAAAAACCTTTTTTCCAATTTGGGTTTCTTGATCGAGTAGCTTCCGGAGTGATAGCTAAACTAAATTTTTGACTGCTTTCTATTATATCTGCCACTTGTTCAACCATAGAATTTTTTCTTCCGCGATCTACAGGAATACCTCCCATACCTTTTAAAATGCTACCCAAAGGAAAGAAAAACCATTCTTTTTTCATCATAAAACCTGTTTCTCGTCCAATAGATGCATAAAATAATTTGCCGATAATAAAATCCCAGTTACTAGTGTGTGGTGCAGCACAAATAATTTGTTTATCGAAATCTTCTACATTAACCACTGATTTCCATCCCAATAATTTGTGATAGATGAAACTACAAATTGCTTTCTTCATTCTTTCGTTGTTGTCCTTGTATTTTTAGTTAAGCGCACCAATTTTATCAACTATAGCTTTAATGCTTGCGTTCAAATCTTCATGGTATTTTTTATAGAATTGCTTAACTTGTCCAGGTTGAGTATGGCTAAGACGACTAATGAATTCTTGCTGCATTTCAAGAACATCAGCCATTAATTCGTCAGCTTTTGCTTTATCTGTTCCAGGAACGAATAAGCTGTTGATCATACACTCTGTAAATAATTCACCGGCAATATAGTTTACTTGTTTTTTTAAGTTTCTTCTGCTTGACATAATCTTTCTATTTTAAGTTAATACTAATATGTAAATTGTGGTAAAGATAAAGACTTTTTCTGAAGTTCTGAGTTGTTTCTATTAAAAAATATTATAGTAGAAAAAGTATATCAATAATATGAAATTTTTAATGTTTGCACAGTAACTTTTGATAAATAGTTGTTATTAAATGTAGTAGTTTTAATCTATTCAACATTTATTCATCTTTGCAGTAGTTTAAAATTATGAGATTTGTTACATGAACTTTATATTGTAATATTGATTTTTGAAAAATATAGTTTTAAGCTGGAATAGTTTTTATAATTCAGAAAAAAAAGCGAAATTTGCGACGCTTATTAATAAAAGCCTAACACACTTTAAACAAATATAGAAAAAATGACTAAAAGCGCATTACAAATTGCCAGAGCAGCTTATCAACCAAAGTTGCCTAAAGCATTGCGTGGAGCTGTAAAGGCTAGTGAGGGAGAACCTACACAGTCTGTTGCTGACCAGCATGCAATCAAAGAATTGTTCCCAAATACCTATGGGATGCCTATCGTGAAATTTGTTGAATCAGACCAAAAAGTAGAATATCCTGCAATAAATGTAGGAGTTATTCTTTCAGGCGGTCAGGCTCCTGGTGGTCATAATGTAATTTCTGGTATTTTTGACGGAGTAAAGAAGTTAAATCCAGATAGCAAACTTTATGGCTTTATTTTAGGTCCTGGTGGACTGGTTGATCACAATTATATGGAATTAACTGCTGATATTATTGATGAATATCGTAATACTGGTGGTTTTGATATGATTGGTTCTGGTCGTACAAAACTTGAAACTACAGATCAGTTTGAAAAAGGTCTGAAAATCATTCGTGAACTAGGTATCAAAGCTATCGTTATTATTGGTGGTGATGATTCAAATACAAATGCTTGTGTTTTGGCAGAATATTATGCTGCAAAGAAATACGGAGTACAAGTAATCGGATGTCCAAAAACAATTGATGGTGACTTGAAAAATGAGATGATCGAAACTTCATTTGGTTTTGATACAGCATGTAAAGTTTACTCAGAAGTTATTGGTAATATTCAAAGAGACTGTAACTCAGCACGTAAATACTGGCACTTTATTAAGCTAATGGGACGTTCTGCTTCTCATATTGCTTTGGAATGTGCTTTGCAAGTTCAACCAAATGTTTGTATCGTTTCTGAAGAAGTAGAAGCAAAGAACATGTCACTTGATGACGTTGTTACTTATGTTGCTAATTCTGTAGCAGCACGTGCAGCTCAAGGTAAAAACTTCGGTACAGTATTAATTCCTGAAGGTCTGATTGAATTTATTCCAGCAATGAAAGCTTTGATTTCTGAATTGAACGATTTCTTGGCAAGCAATGCAGAAGAGTTCTCTCATATTAAGAAGTCTCACCAACGTGATTATATTATTTCTAAATTATCTAAGGTTAATGCTGAAATATATGCAAGTCTTCCAGAAGGAGTTGCTCGTCAGCTTACATTAGATCGTGACCCTCACGGAAATGTTCAGGTTTCATTGATCGAAACTGAAAAATTGCTTGCTGAGATGGTTGGTAATAAACTTGCTGAGTGGAAAGAACAAGGTAAATTTGTAGGTAAATTTGCTTCTCAAGTTCACTTCTTTGGATATGAAGGTCGTTGTGCTGCTCCTTCAAATTACGATGCTGACTATTGTTATTCTTTAGGTTATGCTGCTTCAGCATTGATCGCTAATGGTAAAACAGGCTATATGTCTTCTATTCGTAATACAACAGCTCCTGCTGATCAATGGATTGCCGGAGGTGTGCCTATTACTATGATGATGAATATGGAAAAACGTCATGGTGAGATGAAGCCTGTAATCCAGAAAGCACTTGTGAAACTTGATGGAAAACCATTCCAGGCATTTGCTGCAAAACGCGATGAATGGGCTATTAATACAGATTATGTATATCCAGGTCCTATTCAATATTTTGGTCCAACAGAAGTTTGCGATCAACCAACAAAAACGTTGCAACTGGAGCAAAGTAAATAAATAACTGCTAATATTTTATATTAGCTTTATTAAATTCACCACAAATTACTCAGATTGTATCAACTTATATATAGAAATATTTATATTTGCTTTATCTGAGGGATTTGTGGTGAAATATTTTATATGAATTAGATATTTTCAACTGAATTAATGAACAAAGCTCCCATACTAGCAGCTAACGGTCAACGAAAACCGCGAAAAAAAGTCTCTGTAAAAAAGAAAACAGCTTCATCGCGAAAAAGAAATGGCCGTAAAAACAGTGGTGCATCGTGGTACTTACCTCGTTGGGCTGTTCGTGTGCTTGCTTTTCTACTTATTATATTTTTTTCAGCTCTTTTCTATTGGTTTTTTATCCGTCCATATTCATATAGATGGAAATCTTGTTCCGGTGATAAAGAATATGGTGTATGTATGCCTTCCGGTTTTGAAGTTCATGGAATTGATATATCTCACTATCAGGGGAATATTAACTGGGAAGAACTTGTTGAATATCAGTCACCAGACTATCCTTTGCAGTTTGTGTTTGTTAAAGCTACAGAAGGAGGCGATTTAGGAGATGATGCTTTTCAGAAAAACTTTGATTCAGCTCGTAAATATGGATTTATTCGCGGAGCTTATCATTTCTTTAATCCAGGAGCACCTGCGGCAAAGCAGGCTCAGTTCTTTATAAATACTGTAAAACTTGACAGTGCAGATCTTCCTCCTGTTTTGGATGTAGAAAAAAAAGGAATAAGGAGTAAAGAAAGTCTTGTGAAAGCTATAAAACTTTGGCTAGACATTGTAGAAGCTCATTATGGTGTGAAACCTATTTTATACACATCTTATAAGTTCAAGACCAGCTATTTGAATGATTCCATTTTTAATTCATATCCTTACTGGATAGCTCATTATTATGTAGATTCTGTAGAATATAAAGGTAAGTGGAGATTCTGGCAACACACAGATGTAGGCACTGTTCCGGGAGTGGAAGAAAGCGTAGATCTTAATATTTTTAATGGAACGATAGAAGAGTTAAAAGCCATGACTATTAAAAGAAAAATTTCAACCAAGACGCAATAATATTGGTTCATATTCGTTTTTATAGTAAATCTAAAACTATATGAAACTAATAAAATTGCAGTATGTTGAAAGAAATATTTAAAATAGCAGGTCAGATGATTCTATATATCCTGATATTAGTTGCGTTGGTTTTTATTTTTTATCCCGAAAATTCTAAAGATAAAAAAGCAACAGTTCAAGATTCAGAGTTGTCTATTTCAAAGCTTCTTCGGTAGTTTTAGCTCTTTATAAATTTAACTACAGCCCAATTATTTTTCTCTTTGTAATACATGAAATTAAGGCCCAGACTTTCAGCCTTTTCTCTAAGAATATCAATATCTGATACGTAGAAACCGCTCATAAATATATCAGAACCTTTGTGCATGCATGCAGTATAAAAGCTCATATCATTTAATAAAATATTCCGGTTTATATTTGCTATTACTATATCGAAAGATTCTCTTCCTTCAAGTGAGGTCGCATCACCTAATTCTACAGATATATTCTCTATGTTATTCAAAAGAATGTTTTCTTTTGAGTTCTCAACACACCATGTGTCAATATCGATTGCGGTAATTGGCTTTGCACCTCTCATGGCGGCAAGTATTGCTAAAATAGAAGTACCGCATCCCATGTCAAGCAGAGATTTGTTTTGCAGTTCAGCATCCAGTAATTCTTCTAAAATAAGGCTTGTTGTTTCGTGATGTCCTGTTCCAAATGCCATTTGAGGATTAATCAAAATGTCATATTCAGCTTCTGGTACATCTTTGTGGAAGGTACTGTGAATTACGCATCTGTTGCCAATCACGATAGGTTGGAAGAAATTTTTTTCCCATTCTTCGTTCCAGTCTTTGTCTTCCATTAATTCGGCCTTATATGAGATTGAAACATTCTCCAAAGGTATATTTTCAATAACCTCTTTTAATGTACTTTCGTTGTAGATTGGTTGTTGAATATAGCCTTTAATGCCATCAGTGTTTTCAATAAAACTTTCAAAACCAATTTCTCCCAAGCAAGCGGAAAGCACATCATTTACAGTTTCTGTACAAGGGGTTGTTTTAAATGTAACTTCGAAATATCTCATAATATAACTTTTATTATTACTATTTATGGCACAAAGATAAGTAAAATAGGGAAATCCCTATTACTATTTGGGGAAAATCTTCCATTATTGATAAATCCCTTATTTATCTTTGTATTGGATTTAAAAGCGAAAGTTAATTTTTTAAATTAAATTATCATGAAAAAGATTATAACGTTAATGCTAATCGCGCTTGGGTTATCGCCAGTGATGATGGCTCAAAGTTATGATGATCTTTACTACAATCCTAATAAGAAGGATACTTCGCTAAGGAAGGAAGAAAAGAAACAAGTTACCGAGAAAAAGCGCACGTATGTTTCTACTAATATGCCGGTTGTGGTTAAAGATCGTAAAGGAAATGTTCGTGATATTGACGAATATAACCGTCAATATAACGCTAAAGAAAATAAATTTGAAGTTGTAGACGATACATTATACGTTGAGGAAAAGAAATATCCTGAACGTGGAGAATGGGTAAACGGATTCCAAGGTACTGAGGATGATTATGAATATGCTCAAAGGATAATTCGTTTCCGCAATCCTCGTTATGCCGTTAGTATCAGTAGTCCTTATTATTGGGATATTGTTTATGGCTTGAACTCATGGGACTGGAATGTATATGTTGATGATTTCTATGCTTATGCATTCCCTACTTATACAAACCGTTTATGGTGGGATTGGCGCTATAATTCCTACGGCTGGGGCTGGGGATCTTCATGGGGTTATCCTTATGGAGGTGGTTACTATGGTGGCTACTATTCTGGTTACTGGGGTGGTTATTACGGAAACTACTGGGGCGGCTATGGATATTGGGGACATCCTTATCATGGATGGGATGGACCATGGTATGGTGGCGGATATGGTGGATACGGATTAAACCATGCCGGATATTATAATACACGCCGTTCAGATTTTGGCGATTCTCGTATGCGTGCCGGTTCTTCCAGTTATCGTACTTCATCATATACTCGTGCTGGGGGCTTGCAAGACCGCACTTCTACTTATTATCGTCGTTCTGGAAGTGGAAGGGTAGTTGGTACTCGCTCTGGTTCTGATTATGAATCAGGAGTAAGCCGTCGTTCGGGTTATATTAGATCAGAATCAAGTTATAATGACCGTACAGATGGATCTTCAAGAAGAACAATTTATGCACGACCTAGTTCAACTCGTACTTATTCTACCGGTAGTGAAGGTATAGGGAGAAGAAGTTCTTCATATGATCGTCCATCAACTACAACAAGAAGTAGTTCATATAGTCGTGGTAGTAGCAATGATGTAAGAAGCTACTATAATGGAGGCAGTTCGTCAGGTCGCTCATACGAAAATGGTTCATCAACCCGTAGCTATTCACCAAGTAATAATAGTGGTGGCTCATATCGGAGTAGTGGTGGAAGCTCTAGTGGTGGCGGAAGTTCACGCTCTGGCGGTGGCGGTAGTTCTAGTGGCGGAAGTTCCGGTGGTGGCAGTTCTCGCGCTGGTGGCGGCGGTAGATGATAAGCCCTTTATTCCATAAGAGAGATGATAATAGGTATTCATTATAAAGAATAAAGAACAATACAATGAAAACAATTAATTTATTGAAAATGATAACGTGTGCCCTTTTGCTTAGTTCAGAAGTCGGTGCTCAGACAATATACGATGCAGCAAAGTTTTCAGGAAAAGACCTTAACGGTACAGCGCGTTTTGTAGGTATGGGTGGTGCTATGGGAGCACTGGGTGGTGATATTTCTACAATAAGCACGAATCCTGCCGGTATTGGTATTTACAGAAGTAATGATTTGATGACTACTTTTGGTTTCAATTATACTTCTTCCGAAAGTAATTATAAGGGAAGTATCATGAATTCTGATAAATATCGTGGCTCATTTGATAATATTGGCTTTGTTTATTCTTCTAAAATAGGTAATCAAACGGCGTTGAGATATGTGAACTTTGGCTTCAATTACCATAAAGCAAAATCGTTTAATAGAGACTTTGCTATGAGCGGTAACTTGAATAACCTTTCTCAAACAGACCAAATGGCTGTTTTAAGCCGTGGCCTTAATCAGAATGATATGAATCTTGATTATTTAGGTGTTAATTCAGCAAATGCAGGATGGTTATCAATTTTAGGATGGAATGGCTGCTTAATTCATCCGAGTCCGACTACTACAAACCAATATTTAGGTTTCCCAGCTAATGATCCGTATGGTAGTTATTCTTCAAGAGAAAGGGGAGGCATAGATGCTTATGATTTTAATTTATCTTTCAATATCAGCAATCGTGTTTATTTAGGATTCACCTTAGGTGCTTATGATGTGAATTATACTAAGAATACTTATTATAACGAGTCTTTTTCGTCTAGCACTAATACTGATTATTTTCTTGAGAATACAGACTATGCATATTCTTTGGAGAACTTCATGAAAACCACAGGTACGGGGGTTGATTTTAAAGCAGGTATAATTATCCGTCCCGTTGAAGAATCTCCATTAAGAATTGGAGCAGCAATACATACGCCAACTTTCTATAATTTAACGATACATAATAGTGCCATATTAACATCCAATGCAGATGTTGATACTCAAGGACATATTATTCCGGTTAAATCTTATTCATATGATACTTATAACGAAATAGGTGGTGATGCTATTACCGATTATCAGGTTACTACTCCCTGGAAATATAATTTAAGTTTGGGTTATACTATTGGAAGTAATGTAGCTCTTGGTGCTGAATATGAATATCAAGATTATTCTACAGCAAAACTAAGTTATGGTGATGGCACAAGAATGAGTGAAGAGAATGGCATGATGAAAGATTTCCTGAAGGGTGTGAGTACACTTCGTTTAGGTGCAGAAATTAAGTTGGTACCCGAATTCTCAATCCGTGCAGGATACAATCACACTGGTGGAGCTTTCACAAATGATGCTTATAAAGATCTGCCTTTAAACTCTGTTCGTACAGATACTGATTATTCGAATGAAAAATCTATTAATAACTATACCCTTGGTTTAGGATATAGAGCCGGTAGCTTTTATGCAGATATTGCTTATCAATATAGTGCGTATAAGGAAGATTTCTATCCATTCGATAATTTAGATTTATCTAAGACTTCTGTGAATAACGATAAACAACAAGTTCTTTTAACTTTAGGATTTAGATTTTAGGTAATTAGATAACTTGTCAGGATAACAAAATGAATCCTCTTCTGATACACTTTTTAATATCAGAAGAGGATTTTTTATTTCATCACTCATCAGTCAAAAACTAAACTAGATAAATTATATAATTCTTGTACAAAAGAAAACAATCTTCTGTACAGAACTATTTATTCTTTTGTACAGAAGATTGCATTCTTTTGTACAAGGAAATATAAAAATAAAAAGGGAGATTGAATAAGCTTCCCTATCAATATTCAATTTTGTCCGCATTCTTAGTCCACTCTTCAAAAGCTTTCAGAGCTTCTTCACGAAGCAGTGGTTCCGATTGTAGCTTCCTCTCAGCAGGTTTTAGTTCCAACTCATCATAAATAAATGAATCGTCGAAACCAATATCCTTTGCATCAGTCTTTGTATTAGCGTAATACATCTTATCCAATCGTGCCCAATAAATTGCTCCAAAGCACATGGGACAAGGTTCGCAGGAAGTATAAATTTCACAACCACTAAGATTAAAGGTTCCCAATGCCTTTGCTGCAGCACGAATAGCACTAATTTCTGCATGCGCAGTAGGGTCACACGAACTTGTAACTCGGTTTACACCGGTAGCAATGATTTCTCCGTCTTTCACAATAACGGCGCCAAACGGTCCTCCGCCTTTTGCCACATTCTCTATTGAAAGTGCGATGGCCTTTCGCATGAATTCTTCTTTATTCATAACGTTTGTATTAGTTTGTTTTTGTTTGAGGAACTCAAACGAATATGATATAGTCAAACTTAAACTCTATAGAGTTAGCTAGTTACTATAGAAAGGAATTTAAATACTATTTTGTTCACTGTTTACTTCTATAAAATTTCTTTTTATTGAAATTGAATCCAGCATAAATCCGGATAGTTCCAAAGCTATTGTTCAAATAAAAGTTTTCGGTTCTGTAATCGTAAGTATGCATTACCAATGATGCACCAACAAAATATTTAGAATTATTGTATACAACTCCTGCCCGGGTTATTAAATCGAGATTCATCTCTTTAAGAGTAGGTAGTATTCTGTCACCGGAATCTGTTTTTGATTTTTTGTATGCTATGGCAGGTGCCACGGATATGTTTGCCAGAAAGTTTTTGGCAAATACCCAATTGTATGTATAACCAAAGCTTAGGCTATAGTCCGAATAGTTGATCTCCTTAAATTTCAATGCATCACTTAATTTCATCACTATAGGAGCCGGTAACTGGTTGTGATCAAAATTAATTTTATGTTGAGAATAGGAAAATCCAGCAACGAAAGAACCTGCACTGCGACGCTGATTACTTGATTGACTGTAGGCCGCCGGATAAGAAAACTTTTTGTTGTTAAAGACCCAATAAGCGTTTAGCCCCTTTATAGCAACCGAAAAACCGTTAATATCAGTCGCAATAGCCGGATATTCATTGTCTTCAAAAATACCACTTGTACTTCTCAATTTGAAATTACTACCACTTTTCCGGTAATAAACATCGCCTCCAATCATGGGGCTATAAAGACTCAATCCAAATTCTGTTTTTTTATTTGACAGCTTTTTATTTCCAAAAAAATCACTCAAGTCCACAGACCATCCCAGGAAAATCCATCTCCACCCAAAGTATGCGCCTAGCTTATAACTCATATTGGGTGAGATTGTTAATCGCTGAGGATTCTCCTCCTTGCTTTCAAATATATAATATTCATACCAGTTGCTGTTCTCCAACATAAATGCGTAATTAAATTTATTTGGCTCCACATAACTGGTATCAATTTCGTTTATTTTATGTCCAATTGAATTTACATTTTCTTTTGCTTTCTCTTTCAGTTCTTTTCCGAACTTATAAAAGTCTGTTTTTTCATCCTGAGCAAACAACATAAATGTTGAGGATAAAAGAAAGCATAAGAAGGCAAACGCTAATTTCATCAATAATAACTTAGTAATTTTGAATTAAATTTTACCAAGGATTTTATCCATAACCCAATTTGTTGGTGTAGCACTGATACCATCACAAGTACAGATTGATTTTCCTTGTAAGTGATGAATTACAGATTCAATGAGATTATACTGAATATGTTCGGGGTTCTCTATTACAAATTCTTCTCTACCTTTTTCTGTGTGCAGGGCAATTGGATCGAATGTAAATGTAGAAAAACAAAGCATACCCTTATCGCCAATTACTTCAATCCTGTCTTCTTTTGCAGAAGAGTGAGCAACAAAACACCATGAACCCGAGCCTACAAGTCCTGAATCGAACTGGAAACAAGCGCTAACAGTATCTTCTGCTTTATATAAACCTGCGCGATTGCTTTTAAATCCTTCAGCCTCAAGAATACAGCCAAATATATCCTGAAGAATATCCAGCTGGTGAGATGCTAGATCGTAGAAATAACCTCCGCCTGCAATATCCGGTTGAACTCTCCATGGTAGATTTTCTTTATTGTAGTCCAGGTCGTATGGAGGCTGAGCGAAACGTATTTGTACATTAATTACGTTTCCAATAGTTCCTTCCTGAATCAATTCTTTGACCTTTATAAAATAGGGCAGGTAACGTCTATAGTAGGCAACAAAGCATGGAACACCTGTTTCCTGGGAAATTCTGTTTATACGAGTACATTCCTCATAACTGCTGGCCATTGGTTTTTCTATATAAACCGGCTTACCTGCTTTCATGGCCATAATGGCATAAGTAGCATGTGAAGAGGGTGGGGTAGCTATGTAAACAGCATCAACTTCCGGATCCTCAATTAGTTCCATCGCATCAGTATACCATTTATTAATGCCTCTTTTCTCAGCGTAGTTTCTTGCTTTTTCTTCGTCGCGGCTCATTACAGCAACAACAGTAGAACCTTCAATTTTCTTAAAAGCAGGTCCACTTTTCTTTTCTGTTACGTTTCCACAACCAATAAATCCCCATTTAATCATATTCGTTAATCCTCTTTATTTATCTTATAACAAAATTTACAGTTAATCGAATTGCAAATATATTGTTTTTAATTACTTTTGTCATAACAAAATATGAATAAACTGATAAAAAACACTCTATAAATGGAAAAACAAACATCAAAAATAGTATTTTATAAATCACGTAGCCTGGCAGGACGTTTCTCTGCTGCATTCGATTTTATAGAAAATAATTTTAAAGTTTTGGCTAAATTCAGCTCTTTTATAATTTTGCCTGTTGCAGTACTTATCTCATTGTTTTTTATTGTATACAATAATTTTGCTGCTCAGATTGTTCAAGGCAATATTGGATCTTCGGGGTTAACCAAATATCTGGTTTTAGTATCTGCCTTAGTATTGGTATGTATAATCGGAGATATTCTTTTTAAAGGAACTGTTTTTGCATTGGTAAAAGAATATTCGTTGCGTGAGTCTATTGAACGCTTGTCATTCAAAGAAATGAAAAACAAGTTGGTTGCTAATATCAAACGCTTTTTAATTGTTAACTTGGTTTTGGCATTACTACTTATTGTCTACATAGCTTTATTAGCAGGCTTGATATTTCTTTCTCCATGGACTTTAGTATTTACTTTCCCATTCTTACTTTTCATAACTATACCTTTCACTTACGCGCAAGAAATTTATATGTTTGAGGATATAAAGGTAATGGCTGCAGTGAAGAAAGGCTTTAAATTAGGTGTTCCCAATTGGGCCGGAACATTTTTCCTTTTAATTCTGGCAGAAATATTTGCTTTAATTATTCAAGGTATAGCATTCACCCCATGGGGAGTTGGTTCTTTTGTTCAGTCTTTATCCTTCAGTTCAATTCTTGATGGAAATACCTCAACTTTACCTGCTTATTTCAGTATCTTAATGTTTGTGTTGAGTGTGATAGGTTACTTTGTTTCTTATCTGGCACAGCTGCTTCCATCAATATCAATGATGTTCCAGTATTTTAGTGCAACTCAGAAACAGGTAGAGAAAGATTTGGAAATAAATCAACCTTTATAATATTTCTTATATATACGCTTATATTCTTCACTCTTGGTAAACTCTTTAAGCCAAGAGTTAAGAGTATCTAGCAATACAGGAGAGTGCTTACTTACTCCCCATGAATAGAACTGGGTGAAACTTATATCAGTGTGAATATCTAGTTGTGGAAATGAATCGATAGATGCCAAGGCTATGCTTTGATCGCATACAGCATAACTAATGTTTCCATGTGCTACCAAAGCCATAAGTTGCTCTGAACCATATTTCTCCACTTCTTTAATATAAATAGCTTCACCTATTTCATTGCTTAGGTTTTTGATGCGAAGTATAGAAGGGGAACCTTTTTCTACATGCAGAATTTTATGTGCCAGGTCTAGCTGACTTTTAATAAATGCAGGATTACTTTTTCCGGCCTTTCTTTGAACTAAAACTTGTTTATTAAGAACAATAGGAGTGGTTAGCAGAATGGAATCTTTAAGTTCGGTGGTAACCGGAATATTGTAAGCAATAATATCAAATTTGCCATTAGAAAGCCCCTTTAAACGTTTATCAAAACTCATCTCAGGAGTGATATCCAAACGCAATCCTTTATCTTTAGCAAAAGCATTTATAAGTTCGTATTGAAATCCTGAGATTGTATCTCCGTCTACATAATAGCTCAAAGAGTTATATTCTGTAACTACCCGAAGAATTTTGGATTTCTTAATTTCGGCATAGTCACGTGGTTTTCCTGTTTCTGATTCTTCTCGCGTAAAGAAAATTGCGAGAATAATCAATACTATCGCTGGAATTAAATACTTAATATATTTACCTTTTAACTTCATGTTATTAATCGTAGAAGTTCCATGAAATACCTATTTTAAATAGGCGAGGGTTGATTGGGTAATGAGGTACATAGAAAGAATTAGATCCGCCGGAACTCTGATTAACATGATAGTACATTACAAAGAATCGTGTACGTTTCAGATGCAAATTAGCATATAGGTTTACGACAGGATATCCGCCAATCTTAGTATACTTGTCGGCATTTGTTGCATCTTGTAAATTGAATGTTCCAATAGCAGGAGTATAATCCGGTGCATAGTATTTGCTGAAGTAACGAACATCAGCTCCCAATTGTAAGCTCAGGACTTTCTTTGCCAGCTTTGTTTCCAGATACAAGTTGTGGTAAAGAGAAAGTTCAGGTAGTGGTAAAATGCTATTGTTCGACGACTTTTGATAAGTTACTTCATTATCTAAATGGAGAATACCAGCCTGGAAATTTTGTTTCACACATGCACTTAATATCTGCAAATTTTCGCCTGCCTGTTCTGGTATAGCTTTACTGTTGAAGTAAGTATAATTTTTAATATTTTCTACGCCAATATTAATGTTGGTTCCTAATCTTTTGAAAGATAATTCTCCTTCTACGTGCGTTTTAAATTCTTTAGAGAAATTATTATTATCCCACCAGAAATGGTTTGAGTGATAATGACGCATATAAAAAGATGGCAATGTATTGCTAATATTTCCGCGGGCAACAAGCGCAACAGTATCTTTCAGTAAACGGAAATTAAGGCGAACATCTCCTTTTAAACGAAACTGACCGATACTTTCCTTAAGCATTCCCACTTCTCCAATAGCTGAATAATTGATCAGTCGGCCTTCTTTTCTCGATAATTCACCTCCTACATATACTTCATTTTCAGTAAATTTATCTGTAGTTATGGAATCGGCATTCATTAAGTTATACTGGCGAAGTTCGTGAGAAATGAATCCCGTTAATCCGGCCTGAGCATATTTATTAAATCCTTCCAGAAGTGCTATTCCAAATGTATTTTTAATAGATGTATAACTGGTAGAATCTCTGGATGAAAGGTTACTTCCGTTTAAATATGTATTTTCATAATAACCTTTATCTTCTGAGTATGCAACAAATCTTTTGTGAGCTCTTTCATATTTCATAGTATGAATGAAGCTTGTAACCGGAACAAATTCTATTACCTTTTCTTGTTTTTGTTCCTTGGCTTCACCATTCTCACCTTTTTTGCCGTTTCCTTTTTTTCCCTCTTTAATTTTATCTAATTCCTTTACCTCTATAATTTTTTCTCTTTTAAATCCTAAATTATAGCGGTGAGTCAGAAATACATAAGAGTCATGGTTCTTATTCCAGGTATCTGTAAAGTTAACAGGTATATTAGCAGGTTCATATTGCTTTTTACCTTCACTCATGGCTAATGGATTTGTAATGTAGCGATCATCAGCAATACCACCGTTTTCCTTCATTTTTATGCTGAAGTTGTTGTATAAAAGATGTGCCTGATATTGATCTCCAATATAACTACCAAAAAGAGCTCCGTTAAAATGAGAGGTCGACTGGTCTGTATAGAATCCACGGCCATATTGATAGTCTATATTAAATCCAAAAGCTAAACTTTTGTTTACGTTTACCGAGAAATAACTCTTGAATCGCTCTTCGCCATCGACTTTTGATCCTGATTTAAAGTAAGTTATATTGGTGTATGGTAAACGTGAGTTCGCAAATTTAAAATTCTGTGGCTTAACAAAAAAACTAGAATAAGGATCTATAAACAAATACTGCGAACTCTCTACCGGACGATCAAAAAAGATTCTGGACATTGATGGCGAACCAAGATTGCCCAGGTAATTGTTATGTCCGGTTATACCTTCTACAAGGTTTTCATTCTGGAAGTTGTGTGAAATCGTGTCAGCAGGAATCATTTGTCTGTTTCCCAACCGTTCATCCAAGTTCCACATATAGAGTTTTGGATCAATTGCCGCTGTGCTGACTTTTGAACTGTCTTTTTGTGCCTCGTTATTATTACGAGACTGCATGCGTGACTCATTCATCTGGCTCATCTTGTTCATCTGAGCATGAACGTATGCCTGAGATAGAGTCATTAAGAGTATGTATATTAATAATATCCTTTTCATATTGGACGCAAATATACAACAAAAAACAATTCACAAAGATTATTTGTTAAGCACGTTCTTTTAAATGTCCCTTTTTTTTCTTTTATCAACAGTTTATAGCGATTATTAATTCAGATTTTGGCTTAATGGAATAGTTTTTTCCATACACCTGAATGCATACATCTGTATCTGCAAGATTGTTTACACTCATTTCTTTATGGCTGACTTTTATAACCAAAAAGTACCCGTTGAATTTAACTTTAAATTGATATGATTGCCATTTTGGAGGAATAAGCGGTTCGAAAGATGCCTTTCCCCGGTCTAACTTCATACCGGCAAATCCTTCTACTAAAGCCAACCAGCTACCCGGCATACTAGTAATGTGGAGTCCTTCTTTTAAATCATTGTTGTAATCATCAAGGTCCAGACGTGTAGCTTTTAAAAATAAATCATAAGCATTATCAACGTCCCCTATACGAGCAGCCAAAATAGCGTGAACAAAATAAGATAGCGATGATTCGTGAAGTGTTCGCGGTTCGTAAAAGAGGAAATTCTTCTTAATTGCTTCCTTGTCGAAATAATTTCGGTAGAGGTAAATTCCAAGAAGAACATCGCTTTGCTTAATAAAACAAGAACGCAAAATTCTGTCCCATGACCAGTGCTGACTAATGGGGCGTTCGGATGGATTAATGTCAGAAACAAGCTTAAGTTCTTTGTCCATATATCCATCTTGTTGCACCAATATCCCTCTCTCTTTGTCTTCAGGGAAGTACATGTTCTCAATTATATCCTGCCATCTTTCAGTTTCTTCCAGCTGAAAGCCTGTTTTATCTAAAACCCGTTGATAATCATCCGGATATTTCGTTTTAACTAACTCCAGATAATAAAGTGTTGATTTAAGATTTTGTATGCAACTGTAGTTGGTATACCAGTTATTATCTACATTGTTTTCGTATTCATTAGGGCCTGTAACTCCTAATATCACATATTTCTGTTTAGGTGTAGAGAAGCTCACCCTTTGACTCCAGAATCGGGATATTCCAATAAGAACTTCAAGACCATACTTAGCAACGTAATCCGTTTTCCCGGTATAGTTAGTGTATAAATCAATGGTGTATGCAATGATACCATTGCGGTGAATTTCTTCAAAAGTAATTTCCCATTCATTGTGACATTCAACTCCATCCATGGTAACCATCGGATAAAGTGCAGCACCGTTTGTGAAACCTAGCTTTTCAGCATTTTCTATAGCTTTGGGTAAATGGTTGTATCTGTAAAGCAAAAGATTGATTGCCAGATTTTCAAATCCGGCTAACAAATAATAAGGGATACAACATAATTCTGTATTCCATTGAGTGTTTCCTCCATACTTTTCTCCGGTAAATCCTTTCGATCCAATATTTAAGCTTGGGTTGTCGCCTTTGTAGTTTTGATGGATTTGAAATAGATTGAAACGAATGGCTTGTTGTACCTCATCGTCTCCTTCAATTTTCACATCAATGATATCCCATATTTTACTCCATTCTTTCTTTTGTTCATCTAAGAGCGTTGCCCATCCTATCTCTTTTGCTTTCTGAGCTTCGTTAATTGATTCCTCTACAAGTTTTTTTCTATCACAATAGAGTGAAGAAATAATAGATGTATATTTTATTAAAGATAATGTTTCACCTGGTTTTACATCAGATCCCACACTGAATCCAACCAGTTTTTCCTTTTCAATTCTAATCGGTCGGCTAGTTATTTCTTTATTGTTCTTGAATAGCTGATAAGTTGTGGCACAGCAAGCCTGAGAATCTTCACGTTTAGTCTGCGCCCATAATAAAGCATAGTCGTGAGTGGTTTCAGCAAGGATTATATTCCACATTTTTTCATTGAAATTAGAACTTTCATGAATTACATCTCCGTTTATATAGGGAAGAAGTGATATCTTTCCTTCATAATTTACAGAAGTAACGCTGTATTTTATCACACAGAGATTTAATAGAGCCATACTATAAAAGCGCTCCACATGGATTTTTAAAGTATATCCTTTAGGAGAAGTTACGGTGAAAGTTCTTTCCGAAACACCTTCTTTCATTAAAAGCTTATGCTCAAACTCATTTATATCCCAAACTTCAAGATTAAGTTCCTCGTCTATAAGTCTAAGGTTAATGCCACTCCAATAGGGAGCATTTGGCATACGCGAAAAATAACGTGGATATCCGTTTTTCCACCATCCAACACGCGTACGATCCTGGAAATAAATACCTGCAATATACGATCCTTGAAGTGTGTCGCCAGTATAAGTCTCTTCGAAGTTTCCTCGCTGACCAATTCTTCCGTTTCCAATACTGAAAATACTTTCGGAAGCTCTTTGGTTTTTAATGTGAAATTCTTCTTCAATAATATTCCATCCGTCTGTTTTTAGGAATCTTTTCATGGTATTTTTAATTCTTGCTCACAATAGTGATGTGTGTTTTATCTTATTTATAGCTGCTTTTTAAAGAAAAATACTACGGAGAACTTTATATCAGGTACTTCTAAGGTACATATAAAGTTCTCCGTGCATTTTATCTTGTAAGCTAATTTGCTGAAAACTTGCTGCAAGATAATAAAAATAATATTATAAAAACTGCTAAAAACTATTTTTCCGAATTAATTATTTTCATGTTGTACCAATGTTTCTTTGATAAGAAAAACACAAATAGCTCCTACAATAAGAAATATTCCTGCAAGAACCAGCATACTTACTTGTTTACCTCCCACTAAGTGTAGTAGCCCTCCGCCAATTAATGCTGCGCAAATCTGAGGTAAACAGATGGTTCCATTGAATAAACCAAGATAAGCTCCCATGTTCTTTCCTGAAACTGAGTTTGTTAGTATTGTAAATGGCATTGCCAGCATTGCTGCCCATGCAAAACCTATAGCAAAGTAAGATGCAAACAAAGAATATTGATCGTGGATAAAGAAAGTGGAAATAAAGCCCAATCCTCCCAGCAACAGACTTAATGAATATGCAAATTTGCGTGATTTAAACATTGGAAGCAAAACAGCCCAACAGAGAGAACCTATTGCTTGTATTGCAAACAACACTCCAACCCAGTTTCCGGCTTCCTGATATTCGGCAGATGCAGTATTGGTGGTTCCCCATACATTATCGGCAATAGCACCATTGGTGTAAGTCCACATATACATGAAAGCTGCCCACGAAAAGAATTGAACCAAACCTACAGTCCAGAATACTTTGGGAGCATGTTTTAATAAAGAAATGAAATCAGTTTTTTGCTTTTTCTCTGCAGCAGTAATGCCATGAAACTCTTCGAATTCTTTCGGAGGCATCTCTTTTACCTTAACGGTTGTATAAATTACACAGAGAATAAGTATGGCAGCTCCAATATAGAACGAATAAATAACAGAGTCCGGAATCATACCTTTATCGGCAATATTGCTGATTCCAAAAAACGTAAAGATGAAAGGGAAAAGATAACCAACCAAGCTTCCTGCATTGCAAAGGAAACTCTGAATGGAATAAGCCAATCCCTTTTGCTTTTCGTTTACAAGATCACCCACTAACATTTTAAAAGGTTGCATTGCCATATTTATAGAAGTATCCAAAAACATGAGAGCTACAACACCAAAAATCATAGCATTTAATATCTTTGTAAAACTGCCGGCATTTGGAAGAAGGCACATTACTATTACTGCAACAAGTGAACCAACAAAAAGATAAGGAATGCGTCGTCCGAAACGTGTCCATGTTTTATCACTGGCAGATCCAATTAGCGGTTGTACAATAATTCCTGCCAACGGAGGAAGTACCCAAAAATAACTAAGGTTATGAGGATCGGCACCTAATGTGGCGAATATTCTACTAATATTTGCACTTTGAAGTGCGTATGCAATCTGTACACCAAAGAAACCGAAACTAATGTTCCATAGTGTCCAAAAACTTAGGTCTGGTTTTGTTTTCATTGTATTATTCTTCTTTATTAGATTTTATATGATTATTATTTATTATATCTCATTATACTAATTACTCTTTTTATCAGGTCAACCCGGTTCAAACATGTACATGTTTACACCCAATCATGTACATGTTTGAGTCCAATCTTGTACATGATCGGTCAGCTTACTCGCCAATAATTAGCTAAACTTATTCCGGTTAATCATTAATTTCCCCCTATAACTTTATTAAACTGATTTCAGTTGAGAACACCATGTACACCACTTTATGTTGATTGTTGAACTATTGACTTTTGCAATTGGCTGATTATTAATTATATAAATTTTAGTAGGTGGCAGAGGTGGCAGTAAAATAATACTTTTTTCCTTTCTGGAAATTAAATTTTGAAAATTCCGCAATTTGCAGAATTTTCAAAATTTAATTTTATAAACCGAAAAATATAACTTTTTACTGCCACCTCTGCCACCTGTTTAATCTTAATTGTTTGTTTTTTAATGTATTATAAATTCCATTTTATTTAGTAGTTCCCCTAACTACTAAATTGGTCTTAACAATTCTGTTGCCACTTCTCTTTTCTTCCGGATTTTTATTTTCAAGCCTATCAATTAATAAATGGATTGCACTTTCGCCAACCTCTTTTCCATGTTGCTCTACTGTTGTGAGTTTAGGATCGGTAGTCTGAGCTATAATTCCATCTGAGAAACCACAGATAGAAACATCCTCTGGAATTTTAAGATTTGCCAATTTGCATGAATACAAAATTCCGGAAGCAGTTTCATCATTAATTGCAAAGAAACCATCAGGCCTGTTTGCCGATTCTAAAATAGCAGGAGTAATAGCTATGGCTTGTTCTCGTGTATCACATATTTTAATCATGCTATCATCAACAGGAACCTTGTATCTTCTCATTGCGTCCAGATATCCGTTTTTTCTATTTTTAGAAATCTCAAGATGGAGAGGAGCGCTATAGAATAAAATACGCTTGCATCCAGTTTGAATCATATATTCCACTGCGGCAAAAGCCCCGGCATAATCGTCCACAACAACACGTTCTGTATTAACTCCGGTACAAATCCGATCATAAAACACTATTGGAATATTATTGTCTAGCAGTTCCTGATAATGTTCGTATCGGGATGTATCTTTAGCCAATGAAGTAATAACTCCGCAAACTCGTGCGGCTAAAAAGGAATGAACAATTTTAACTTCCCGGGAATACTCTTCGTTTGATTGTGCAATAATGATATTGTAACCAGCCTTAGAAGCCACTTCTTCAATTCCATCAAGAACACATGAGAAAAAATGATGAACAAATTGCGGAATAATAACCCCAATTGTGTTTGATCGGCTTGTACGTAAATTCATTGCCATTTCATTTGGCTTATAATTATGTTCGCGCGCGTACTTATTTATAGTGTTTCTTGTCTCTTCACTAATGTCAGGATTGTTTTTAAGTGCTCTTGAAACTGTAGATGGAGAGACATTTAACGCCTTGGCTATATCTTTGATGGTGATTTGCGTTTTATTATTCATAGTTAATTTATAAGTTTCAATCCAAGGTTATATATTTTTATAGTGTTCTCCATACAAAAATAGGATAATTGCTCAAGATTGTTTTTTATAGTTAAATAATAGGTGTATATTTGAGGTGCAAACGATTGCAGAGCAAAAGTAACGAAATCATGAGATCATTCGCACAAGTAATAGTTAATAAACTCTATTTTTGTTGAGTAGTTGAAATGAATTTTAACGATTCATTCCTCTCTTTCTCAGAGAAATCAATTATTTATAATATTGTTAACTTTAATTTTTAAATGCATGAAGCAAGTTAATCTTAAACTCGTGAAAACAATCCTTCCAATATTGATGGGGTTGTTCTTGTCGATGGGCGTCTTTGCACAGCAGATCACTGTTACAGGAGTTGTAAAGGATGCAAAGGGTGAGCCTATTATTGGTGCAAATGTTGCTGTAAAGGGCACCACAACCGGTACTATTACCGATCTTGATGGAGTATTTCATCTTCAGGCTCCTCAAAATTCAGTTCTTACAGTTTCTTTTATAGGTTATAAAACGGTAGAAGTAAAAGCGTTAAAAAACCTGACTGTTGTTTTACAGGAAGATGCCGTAATGCTTGAAGGTACAGTTGTTATTGGTTATGGTACGGTAAAGAAGAATGATCTTACCGGATCTGTAACAGCGATTAAACCAGATAAACTAAATCGTGGTCTTACTACAACCGCTACTGATATGATTACAGGAAAAATAGCAGGTGTAAATGTAACATCAGATGGTGGTGCTCCTGGCGGTGATGTAACAATCCGTGTTCGTGGTGGTTCTTCTTTGTCTGCAAGTAATAAACCTCTTATTGTAATCGATGGTCTTCCTATTGATAATGAAGGTATTAAAGGAGTTTCTAATATGTTCAGTACAATCAATCCAAATGATATTGAAACGTTTACAGTTCTTAAAGATGCATCTGCTACTGCCATTTATGGATCACGTGCCTCTAACGGTGTAATTATCATTACTACTAAAAAAGGAGAAAAAGGTTCGGCTCCAAGAGTATCTTATGACGGAAATATATCAGTAAGTACAAAGGTTAATAGTATTGATGTTATGTCTGCAGATGAGTTTCGTAATTTTGTAACTAATAAATTTGGTGCAAATTCAGGAGCTGTTAAATTGTTGGGAACTGCAAACACAGACTGGCAAAAAGAAATTTTCAGAACAGCTATTGGACATGATCATAATGTTACTGTTTCTGGTGGATTAAAAAATATGCCTTATCGTGTAAGTGTAGGTTATACAAATCAAAATGGTATTCTTGACACATCAAACTTTGAACGTTATACAGGTTCTTTTAATTTAAGTCCTTCATTTTTTGATAATCACTTGAATGTGAATATTAATGCCAAAGGGATGATTTCTAATAATAGATTTGCAGATACTGGCGCAATAGGTGCAGCCTTAGACTTTGATCCTACAAAACCTGTAATGGATGGTAATAGTAAATATGGTGGCTATTTCGCGTGGGAAGATGCTGGTCAATTCATTTCTATTGCTACTAAAAATCCCGTTTCTATGTTGAAGCAGAAAAAAGAAACTGCAAATTCAAAGAATATTATTGCTAATGCTCAATTTGATTATAAATTCCATTTCCTTCCGGAATTACATGCTAATCTTAATTTAGGTATGGATGTCGCCACTGGAACTCAAGATGTTTTTTATCCAAAAGAATCTCCTATTGGTTATATTGAAAATGGAAAGACTGGATCTGAAACTATTGATAAATATAATCACTTACTAGATTTTTATTTGCAATATGCAAAAGATTTGAATGATGCTCATCACATAGATTTAATGGGTGGATATTCTTGGCAACATTTTCATAGAAATACAGAAAATGCATACAATAATCTTGACTCAAGTAATCCAACTAGTTACATTTTCAAAACAGAAAATTATTTAGTATCTTTCTTTGGCCGTTTGAATTATTCATTTATGAATAAGTATTTGGTTACAGCTACTTTACGTAATGATGGTACTTCACGTTTCTCTAAAGATAATCGTTGGGGACTTTTTCCATCAGTTGCTTTAGGATGGAAGATAAAAGAAGAAAGTTTTTTAAAAGATGTTGATGCTATTTCTGATTTTAAACTTCGTTTAGGGTATGGTATTACAGGACAACAAGATCTTTCTCAGGGAGATTATCCATATATGGCTACATATTATGCTGGTCAGGATGGCGCATTCTATCAGTTGGGTGATCAATTTATTAAAATATCTCGTCCTGATGGATACAATCCTAATTTGAAATGGGAAGAAACAACAACATGGAATGCAGGTTTAGATTTCGGTTTTGCAAATAACAGAATTACTGCTGCATTAGATTATTATTATCGTAAAACAAAAGACCTTATCAACGTGATAGATGTTCCATCAGGAACTAACTTTAAAAATCGTATCGTAAGTAATATTGGTTCATTGAAGAATCAAGGTGTTGAATTCGCAATTAATGCCAAAGCAATTTCTACTCCAGATTTGGTTTGGGATTTAGGCTTCAATGCAGCTTTGAACGATAACAAAATTACAAAACTGACAGCTCAGGATAATGCTTCAACAATAGTACTTACTGGTGATATTGATGGTGGTACCGGAAATAAAGTTCAGGCTCAAGGAGTAGGGCATTCTGCTAATTCTTTTTATGTATTTGAACAAGTTTATGATAAGGCAGGTAAGCCAATTGAAGGCCTTTTTGTAGATCGCAATAAGGATGGTGTTATTAATGATGGAGACCGCTATTTTTGTAAGAAACCTTCAGCAGATGTTATTATGGGATTTACATCAAAATTGGTGTATAAGTCATGGGATTTTAGTTTTTCTTTAAGGTCTAACCTTGGAAATTATGTCTATAATAATATTGCCTCTTCAAAAGCTGCTATTAGTGAAGGAAGTATCAATAATAAAGGTTATCTTTCTAACAGACCTTTATCCGCTTTCAAATCTAATTTCCAAAATGTAAGTTTGTTATCTGACTATTACGTAACTAATGCTTCATTCTTGCGCTGTGATAATATAACTTTAGGTCATACATTTAAGAATTTGTTTGGTAAAGTTAGTGGTCGTGTTTACGGAACAGTACAGAATGCATTTGTAATTACAAAATATGCAGGCCTTGATCCTGAAGTGAAAGATGGTTTGGATAAAAATATTTACCCACGTCCTTTGGTTGGAATTCTAGGTGTAAGTCTTAACTTTTAATCTTAAATAATACAGAATATGAATACAAAAATATTTAAATATATCATACCTGTTTTATCATTGGCATTTGCAATGAATTTTACTTCATGTGTTAATGACCTTGATGTAACTCCTATTGATCCTAATCTTAATGTTCAATTCGATCAGGATGCAAACTTTGCGAAAATATATGCTGGTCTTGCTATAACAGGAAACCAAGGTCCTGCAGGGAAGCCTGATATTGAAGGTACTGATGAGGGAGCTTCTGGACTTATGCGTATGTTGTTTAATCTTAATGAATTACCTACAGATGAGGCGATTTGTGCATGGGGATCTGATACCCAAGTGTATCCATTAAATTTTGCCAAATTTGGTGCATCTAATGGTGTTGCTCTTGATATGTTTAATCGACTTTATACACAAATAGCACAGTGTAATAATTTTCTTATTCAAACAGCTGGTTTATCTGACGAGAATACTAAAGCTCAACGTTCAGAAGTTCGTTTTATCCGTGCGTTAGACTATTATTATTTGGTTGATCTGTTCGGAAATGTACCATTTGTAGATGAAAATACTGGTATTGGAACATATTTACCTCAGCGTATAACTCGTGCAGATTTATATAAATATATCGAAACAGAACTTCTTGCTATAGAGCCTGAAATGAAAGCACCTAAAACAAATCTTTATGGTAGAGCAGATAAAGCTGCTGTATGGATGTTGCTTTCACGTTTGTATCTTAATGCAGAAGTTTATACAGGTACAGCTCAATGGGCAAATGCTGCTACATATGCAGGTAAGGTTATGAATGCAGGTTATATTCTTGAATCAAAATATGATAATATGTTTTGTGCTGATAATAACACTTCAACCGAAATGATTCTTCCTATCTGTTATGACGGTGTTAAGACTCGTTCCTGGAGTGGATTATTCTTTGTCGCAAGTTTCCTTTCCGGAGATATGAACACTGTAGCTACTTTTGGAACGAAAGAAGCTTGGGGAGGTAATCGTGCACGTGCTGCATTAATTAAAAAGTTTGTTTCTGATGGAAATCTTGATAATACAACAGATGATCGTGCTTCGTTCTGGACAAAAGACCGTACTTTAAATATTACAAAACCAATAGAATTTAAAGAAGGATATTCAGTCACTAAATTTAAAAACAGAACCAAGGCTGGAGTAATAGGAAGTGATCCTAATCAGCAGTTCCCAGATATGGATTTTCCTTTGTTCCGTTTAGCTGAGGCAAATCTTACATTTGCAGAAGCTACTCTTAGAGCAAATGGTGATAAAACTGCAGCTCTTAATGCTATTAATGCTTTGCGTGATCGTGCTCATGCCTCTAGAGTTAGTGCTTCCGATTTAACATTGGACTTTATTCTTGATGAAAAAGCTCGTGAATTCTATTTTGAAGCACAACGTCGTACAGATTTGATCCGTTATAATAAGTTTACTTCTGGTTATACATGGGATTGGAAAGGTGGAACATCGGAGGGTACTTCTTTACCAAGTTATATGTCTCTTTATCCAATTCCTACAGCTCAGCTTACAGCCAATAGTAACTTGAAACAGAATCCTGGTTATTAATTTAGTGTTCTAATTCTAAAATTAACTTAGTATGAAAAAATTTAATATATTGTTACTCTTTGTGACTGGACTGCTTGCCTTTTCTGCTTGTACAGACAGCATGGATCCTGTAATAAATTCAATGAAAGATAGCGATAACAAAGCAATTTCATTTGTTTTGAATACGCCTAGTAATAGTTCTTATACACTAATTGCTGAGAATGCGAATAGTATTATAGATATTTTTACTTGTGAACAGCCTAATTATGGTTTCCCGGCTGCTGTAACCTATACAGTCGAGATTTGTAAGGGAAATAACCAATTTAATGATTTTCAAGCACTCGCAACGAAAGTACAGGGTGAGAAAATTCCAATAAAAACATTTGAGCTTAATGACGCAATGAATGCATTAAAAATGTCGAATTCTAAAGAAGCATACACTGTAGATTTTCGTCTTAAGGCATTCATTAATGATTCTGTTCCGGTGCTTTATTCCAATACAGTAAGTATGACGGTTACTCCATATAGTGGAGCTCGTACACCAATGTATTTTGTAGGTAATATCTTTAATAATGGCTGGAATAATAATGACTTAACAATGCGCATTTTTGCCGATAGTGACTTGAATGATATGCTTTATACTTATACAGGATATGTTAAGTCAGGAAGTGAATTTAAAATTATTCAAAATCCAGGTGATTGGGGAACTCAATGGGGATTTGGAAGTGATGGTGTTTTAAGTACTAATGGTGGAAATATTGGTGGCTTTACAGCTGATGGCTATTATACCATGACTTTTGACCTTAACAATAACAAATACACAATAACTCCATACACAGGTGCTGTTACTGAATATAACCAGATCTCATTCATTGGTGCATTTAATGGATGGGGAGCCGACTTAGATTTGACTCAGAGTTCTTTTGATAAACATATCTGGATCAATAGTAATGTTGTTATACCTTCTGATGGAGAATTAAAGCTTCGTGTTAATCATGACTGGGGAACAAGTTTCGGTGGTAGCAATGGTTTGTGGAAAGAAAAGCAAGGACAGTTTGCTAAATTTGATGGTGGTGATAATGTGAAAGTAAAAGCTGGAACTTATTTTGTTAAGTTCAATGACATAACTAAACATATTATTATGATAGCTAAATAAAAAAGATCTGTATAATATTGACAAAGCGAGGTTTTCTTAACTTCGCTTTGTCTTTTTAAAAATGATAGGTATGAAAAAACTTTATCTCTTAATCATTCTCTTCTTTTGTCAACTATCTCTTTTGGGTCAAGTTGTAACAACTCAACCTTTATTTCCTGTCGAAGGTAAGCAAGTTGTAATTACATTTGATGCTACAAAAGGTTCTGGCGGATTACAAAACTATACTGGTGATGTATATGCACACACAGGAGTTATTACCGATTTGAGTAACGGAAACTGGACTTATGTAAAAGCCGATTGGAATACGAATAAGCCTGAGTGTAAAATGACATCTTTAGGAAATAATAAGTATTCATTGACGATTCCGGATATACGATTATTCTATGGAGTTCCGGCTAATGAAAAGATATTAAAATTAGCATTCGTATTTAGAGGGTCTACAGGGAGTCCTGAAGGAAAAGGAGACGGAGGAACTGATATCTTTTGTCCTGTTTATGAATCTGGATTGCATGTTCTTTTTACAAATCCAGAAAATGACATGTTGATTACTTCAGCTCAGAATATTCCATTTAATGCTATAACTTCTGATGCTGCTAATATTAATCTGTATGTTAATAATGCGTTGATAAATTCTGCAACTAATGCAACTAGTATTTCGTCTTCTTATAATTTTACCTCTCCAGGAAGCTATACTGTAAAAGTTGAGGCTTCTTTAGGAGCTGAGACTGTTACTGCTACACGATTAGTGACTTATAAAGGGGCTGTAACTTATAAAGCTATTCCTGATGGCATGCAATATGGTATTAATTATGCAGCTGATGGCAAAAGTGCCACTTTAGTGCTATATACGCCTATAAGAAGAAATTATGATGCAGATAAAGTAACAGACATCTATGTTATTGGAGATTTTAATAATTGGACTCCAATGTCGGAGTATATGATGTATCGGAGTACTACTTCTTCTGGTTATAATGATGCTTGGTGGGTAACAATTCCTAATCTTACTCCAGGAAAGGAGTATGGTTTCCAATATTTAGTATCATATGTTAATGGTACAACAAAAAGAATTGCAGATCCTTATTGTCAGAAGATACAAGATCCTTGGAATGATAAATGGATTAATCAATACAGTGAAATATATCCGGGATTAGCTGCTTATCCTGAAGATAAGACCACCGATATTGTGTCTGTTTTGCAACCAGGCAAGGCGGCATATAACTGGCAGGTGACTAATTTTATCACTCCTATGAAGAATAATATGGTAGTTTATGAATTGCTTTTACGCGATTTTACTTCTGAGAAGAGTCTTAAAGCTGCTATTGATAAGCTTGATTATTTAAAAAATCTGGGAGTGAATGCGGTTGAGTTGATGCCCATTACTGAATTTGATGGAAACAATAGCTGGGGATATAATCCTTGTTTCTATTTTGCACCAGATAAGGCTTATGGCACCGAAGTTAATTATAAGCAATTTATTGATGAATGCCATAAAAGAGGAATTGCTGTTATTTTAGATATGGTACTTAATCATGCAACAGGCAATAACCCGATGGCTAAATTGTATTGGAATAGCACGACGAGTAAAACGTCTGATGCTAATCCCTGGTTTAATGTAGATGCTCCTCATCCTTATAGCGTATTCAGTGATTTTAAACATGGATATGTAGGAACAAAAGACTACTTTAAGCGTGTGATGAAATACTGGATTCAGGAATTTAATGTGGACGGATATAGACTTGATTTATCGAAAGGGTTAACTGATAATTCTTCAACTGAAGCTACTGCTGGTAATTATGACCAAACACGTATCAATAATATTACTGAATATTATAATGCTGCTAAGGAAGTGAAACCGGATGTGTTATTTATTCTTGAACATTTTTGTGCTGATACAGAAGAAAAAGTTCTATCAGACACTGGAATGATTCTATGGAATAATATGAATGGTTCTGGTAAGTCAATATCTAAAGGAACGAATGCTGATTTAAGTTATATGAATGTTTCAACCCGTACACAGGTGGCTTATTTAGAGAGTCATGATGAAGAAAGGGTAGGATATGAAGCCATGGCTAATGGAGTTACAAAAAATGATTTAGCTTCTACAATGAAACAACTGTCTTCAGAAGCTGCTCTTTTCTTTACTGTGCCCGGAGCTAAAATGATATGGCAATTTGGAGAACTCGGATATGATTATTCTATTTATGAAGGAGGAGACCGGATGACTGTTAAACCTGTTCGATGGGATTTCATGGATATTCCAGAACGGATAGATTTGTATAAGACTTATAGCCGTGTACTTAATTTGCGGTTGAAATATCCAAATGCCTTTACTCAGGGTAGTTTTACCAGAAGCATATCATCAAGTGATTGGGATAACGGTAAGAGTGTAACAATATCACATAATGATTTGAATGTGGTGGAGGTTTCTAACTTAAAAGATGCAGTGATAACTTCTACAGTAACTTTTCCAAAAACAGGTGTTTGGTATGATCTGATGACAGGTAACCAGTTGAATATAACCTCAGCAACGACCAGTATAACTGTTCCGGCTCATGGATTTCTTTATTATATTGATCGCCAGACAACCTTCCCTTCGGTTGGAATTGAAAATGTTGAAAGTTATGTTGGAGTAAAGGTTTATTATGATAATTCAACTTCAGAAATTAAAGTAGTGACTGATAAAGATGTGAAGAATATAAAGGTTTATTCAATTAATGGAGTGCTCGTAAAAACTGTTGATAATCAAGCTTTTGTTGAAGCATCTGGTTTATCTTCCGGTTGTTATTTAGTACGTACTCAATTGGCCGACGGAACTTTGGAAACATTTAAGATATTAAAATAAAAGTAGAGGTGTAACAAGAAGGCGGAAAGCTGAGAATTAATTCTCAACTTTCCGCCTTCTTGTTTATTTACCTATAGTTTATTTGATATCTAGATCTGCAACATTTCCCGATCTTTTCAGAACTCCCCAGGTTTGTAGCTCACCTTTAATGGCTTTTTTAAAGCTCTTGAAAAGAACAATATACATTATCCAGCGATAAACAAATCTCTGTGGTATTATCCAGAAAAGTTTGGATAATTTTTCCTTTTCAAAGATAAAGGCTAGTACAGATATACTGATGTCAACCAACATAAACAGCAGATAGTATATTCCTATTTTTTCTGCATTGCCGGCAAAGATACCTACGAGCATAAATATATCCGCCAACGGTGAGAAAAATGGGATTAAGAACTGGAATATAAGGATGTTTGGCATTGCCCATATTCCTAAGCCTTTGTATTTCTTATCAAACAAGGTATCTCTGTGTTTCCAGAAAGTCTGCATCACTCCAAATGTCCATCGTGTTCTTTGCTTGATAAACTGTTTGGTCTTTTCCGGAGCTTCAGTCATTGCAATCGCTTTGTTTTCGTTTACAATTCGATATCCAGCTTTGAGGATACGTATTGTCAAGTCACAATCTTCGGCCAGTGTATCTGTTGTAAAGCCACCAGCTTCATCAATAGCTGCTTTCTTAAATGCACCAATAGCACCTGGAACAACCGTTATTGCATTAATATTGGCGTATGCGAGTCTGTCAAAGTTCTGACTGGTTGTATACTCAATAGCCTGCCATTTGGTAAGCATATTAATCTGATTGCCAACTTTTACGTTACCGGCTACAGCTCCAACATTTTCATTATTGCTCTTATCCAGAAAATGAAGCATCATCAATGATACGGCATTAGGATAAAGCTTGGTATCAGCGTCAATGCAAACCACATATTCGGCATTGGTATGTTGTATACCAAAATTCAAAGCCGAAGCCTTACCACCGTTAGGTTTAGTGAAGATTCTCATCTTTTCGTTTCCAGACAAGGCTTCGTATACTCTTTTATACGTTTCATCCTTACTTCCGTCATCAACAAAGATGATGTTGAAGTTAGGATAATCTTGTTTCAATAAATTGTTGAGTGAAGAAACTGCGTTGACCTCTTCATTATAAGCAGGAACAATAATAGAGACCAGTGGCGCATTCTCCAATAAGTTATTATCTAATATTACTTTTTTCCTTTTCTCTCTTGAAGTTAATATCATCATAAATATTAATCGGGCAATGCCCAGAATAATGAATATAATGAAGAGTGAAGTTAAGAAATTACCAACCCAGTAGGTAAGCTCAGCAAGAGCCAAATTGGATTGCATGATATAATATCCGCTACCTTTTGGAACAGCAGGCATTAACACACTTCTATCTTTGTTCAGTAGAGAAGAAATGCTTGTAAATGTATATCCTTTTTGCTGGAAATATTTTATAATCATAGGAAGAGCCTTTATTGTTTCTTCTCTTGTTTCACCACCAGCATCATGAAGTAATATGATATTTCCGCGTTGTTCTTCAACAGCCTTGACTACCCTTTTAAAGATAGTATCTGCTTTTATTCCCACCTGCCAGTCTTCCGGGTCGATGTTTTCACCAATATCCAGATAGTTTTGTGTTCTGGCCAGTGCTACCGGAATTATTTCTTCCATAGTTACCGGTTCACTGTCGGCATTATATGGTGCACGGAACAGAATTGTGCTGTGACCGGTAATACACTCAATAAGCAATCGGGTTAGTTTAAACTCAATTAATGCCCTCTGAGGTGTAATAGCAGCAACATTTCGGTGAGTAAATGTATGATTTCCTATTAAGTGACCTTCATTATATATTCTTTTAAGGATAGGTAAATTCTTTTCGGCTTGTAGTCCTACCACAAAGAATGCTGCCGGTACATGATATTGTGACAGAATATTCAGAATTTTGGGAGTATACTTTTCATCCGGGCCATCATCAAATGTTAACGCGAGCATTTTTTGTGGAGCCATTCCATACTTTCTTATTTGAAAAGTACTTGGTATTTTAACGTAGTTTTCCTCAGATATTAACATCTCAGCGCTATCTATTTCTGTTTTTATTGTTCCAGGGTGAGGAACATTTACAACATCAAGCACTTCTCCGTCGCCAAAATAGTCGACATCCTTAACCATTTTTACATCTTCCAGATCTTTCTTGCTGATTTTTTTAGCAGCTTCTTTAGTAATATCCTTATTATAGAATTTCCATACTCTGTTGTCTTCACTACCAAGACGCCAGACTGCGAAACCTGCCAGTCCGTATTCCGCACCAAATCTCATTGTATTGAAATGGGTTGCAGCATCGGTAAAGTAAACCTGATGGACAGTGTTTTTATCATCTTTGTAAGCGAAGTTCAGGTTGTAGGTGTCGTTGTCGAATTTGATTTTCGACTTGCTTACATAAGCCCTTGATAATGCTTGCTGATAGGTAACGTTAGGTGTAGAATTTGCTGCTGCCGGCCAATCGTAACCGAATGCTCCAAGACAAAGAACTATTTTCTCTGAAGGTACTTTCTTTGCGAGGTCGTCAACTGTGGCTTCAATCCATTTTTGTGAACTGATAGGACCCGGATCGCTGTCTGATGAGTATTCATCATAAGACATTAAGAATAAATAATCGTTGTATTTGGCAAGTTGAGTAACATCGTAATCTTCATTGAAAGGCATAATGTCTTGTGTAACAAGCAGTCCTTCCTTATGAAAGGCATCAGCCATTTCCTTTACGAAATTAAGCAAATACTCGTTTTTGGATTCGTTCAGACCTTCAAAGTCAATATTGATTCCTATAAACTTATTTTTAAGACATTGCTTTAATACTTCCTGAATTATTTTCTTTTTCTTTTTTTCATTGTGAAGAATGCGACCAATAGCTTCGGGACGGAATTCGCGGTCAAAGTTGTTGCTTAATATCGGCATAATAGGAACGCCGCTCTTTTTCATCAGCTTATATCCCTGTACATCGACATTCGTTTTTAACTCGTCGGTTTTAGGATCGATAAAGAACCATTCTGGTATTATGAGGTTCAGATTGCGGATATTCCTTTTTAATGAGAAGAAAGACTGAGGGTCCCATGCTACATAAAACGCAGAACGTAATCCTGCAGGAAACATGTCCCAGCTATTTATTATTTTATTCGAGTTTTTATCATTAAAGTTCGTTTCAAACTTTTTATATCTGGCCTGAGCTGCAAGTTTCTCCTTTTCGTAATTGGAATGAAACTTTTTATCAGAAATATAATCTCTGAATCCCTTGTATTCCTTTGATAGTTTTGATTCCTGCATGAAAGGTTTAGAGGCTGTTACAACACTTCGGTAATCATGTCGGAATGGGAGAGAGGGGCTTTTGTCAATAATAAGCATAATTATCAATGCAGCAATAAGTATGCACACGATAAAAGAGAAAAATCTCATTGTCCATTTAAACTTTTTCCACCTTGATGTGTTTTCAGTTTGGAATACTTGTTTTCCCATCTTTTCTAGTAGTTTGTTTCTGAATTCAGTTAATTTTTAAAATGTGGGCAAATATAGATGAAAAACGGTTTCGATGTTTCTTTTATTCAAATTTATAATATTAAAAAAAGATTAATTGATTTATTCTTGATGTTTAAAGCTCTGTTTTATATTGTTTTTAGCAAAAGATGTACACTTTACACTAATATAGTGTAGAGTAAGTTATCTAAAGGTGTACACCAAATGGTAATTGTAAGGCGGGTAAAGACTTTATCTGTGCTCAATAAATGGTTTATTTATAAAATAAAACAAATCAATTATAAAGAATAATTAAAAAATATGATCCTCCGAATATATTCCTTAACTTAGCAGCGTTTTTTAATTTTTCAATACTAATGAAGAAATATTTATCAATCATATTATCCCTGTTGTTATTGTTATTCTCTCCACATGTTGATGCCCGGAAGAGGAAACATCATCATCGTAAAGTGAAAGCACGTACACATATTAAAGTTGCACCTGCTCCTCCAAGAATAGTGGATGGAATTTGTGGAATTGATGTATCTCATTACCAGGGAACGATTGATTGGGATAAAGTAACTCATTACGAGAATAATCCCATAAGGTTTGTTTATGTTAAGGCTACCGAAGGGGCTACTATTAAAGATGAATGCTATAGTAGAAATGTGATGCTGGCTAAAGAAAAAGGTTTATTGGTGGGTAGCTATCATTACTTTTCTACAAAATCATCGGCCGAAGAACAGTTCGAAAACTTTAAGCAAACGGTGAATAAGGATACTCAGGATCTTATTCCTGTAGTAGATATTGAAGAATGTAAATATTGGACTGCTGATACACTTCATAAGAATCTTCAGATTTTTCTAAATGAAGTGGAGGCTCTTTATGGTAAGAAACCTGTATTATACACAATGCCTTCTTTTTATAATCGCTATTTGGTAGATCGCTATAAAGATTATAAAATTTTTATAGCTCAATATGGAGATGGAAATCCGGTATTACCCGATGGCAATAACTGGCATATATGGCAATATACTCGTAAGGGAAGAATTGATGGTATTCGTGGAAATGTAGATGTAAATGCTATAAATCCGGAATGTGATCATAACGAGATTTTATTGAATGGTCTACCTGATACTAATAAAAGTACGGCAAAGAAAGAACAAGCTCCTAATCCAGTTCCTATAACTGCTAGTTAATAAGTAAATCAATATAAAAAAGAAGTGGCTGTACCTTAAAAGTACAGCCACTTCTTTTTTATAATTCGGCGATTTATAATTCAATAATCATTGATTGTTTTGGATTGAGTGTTATGTCTTTAGTCAAATCAATATTCTTTTCACTGATAATATCCTTGCCGGTTGTAGCATTGTTTAGTACTTCATTATAATGCTTTATTGGAAGCACTTGTTCTTTACTGGTTCCATTAAGAATAACTATTGCAGCTTTGCCTTCAAAGCTACGAACGTAGACGTAAATACCATTTTGTGGAATGAAATGTTTCATTGTTCCTTCAGAAATTACAGCATTATCTTTTCGCCAATTCAGAAGTTTAGAGATATAATCGAATATTTCATTTTGAATAGGAGTTCGTCCTTCTTTTGTGAAAGCATTCTGTGCATCACCTGCCCATCCTCCTGGGAAGTCTTTCCGTACATATCCGTCACTTACATTTTTTCGACCGTTCATCATAATCTCAGTGCCATAATAGAGTTGCGGAATACGTGGAATAGTGAGCAGCAATGTTACGGCCTGTTTTAATTCGGCTATATCGTTTCCATCTTCCAAGAAACGATTTGTATCATGGTTGTCAAGGAAAGCCATTACAGATGATGGGTTAGGGTAGAGGTAGTCATAAACAAAATTGTTGTAAATGCGGTTTAATCCTTTCCAGTCTTCAGTGCTTTCTTCATTTTTAGCCTGATTTATTTTATCGTAAAAACTGAAATCCATTACAGTTTTCAGGTGTGAATTGCGTGGAGTTGCAAGTTTGGAATCTTTTTGCCAGTAAGCTGTATATGCAGGTTCGGTTACCCACGATTCACCAACAACGTTGAAATTAGGATATTCTTCGTTTAGCTCTTTCATCCATTCTGCCATTCCATCGAAATCAGCATAAGGATATGTATCCATACGAATGCCGTCGATACCTGCATATTCAATCCACCAGAAGCTGTTCTGTATAAGATAACGAAGTACGTGTGGGTTTTTCTGGTTTAAATCGGGCATTGAACGGACAAACCATCCATCGTTCATGGTTTTGAAATCATAATCCGATGCATACGGGTCTACGTGAGGCATTACTTTATAGCTAGTTTGAACAAAGTTCTTTTTGTAATCAGGAAAATTAAACCAGTCGTGCGAAGGCATATCTATTAACCATGGATGTTCAGAACCGCAATGATTGAAAATCATATCCATAACTATCTTAAGACCTTTGTTATGAGCCTCATCAATCAGTTTTTTATATTCATCATTAGTACCTAATCTGGGATCTACTTTATAATAATTTGTTGTTGCATAACCGTGGTATGAACCTCCTGTCATACTGTTTTCCAGAACAGGAGTAAACCATAATGCTGTAACGCCCAGTTCATTAAAATAGTCAAGGTGTTTCTCTATACCTGCAAGGTCTCCTCCATGACGAGCATTAGGATCTTTTCTGTCGGCAGTAGAAGGCGATAATGCTTTATCATTGTCATTTACTGCATTTCCGTTAGCAAATCTATCAGGCATAAGCATGTAGAGAACGTCTGATGAATCAAAGCCAATTCTTTCAGCCCCTTTTTTAGCTCTTGTTTTTAGCTCGTAATACTTAATTTCTTTTTTATTTCCCTGAGTAAAGGTAAGTTCAATGTTACCAGCCTTAACATCTTTATCAAGAGTGAGGTATACCAAAAGATAATTAGGGCTTTCTAATTTTACTATACTGCTAAGATTAACTCCGGGATAATTTACAGAAACATCGCACGAAGAGATATTCTTTCCGTATACCATCAATTGAAGTTCTGGATTCTTCATCCCTACATACCAGAAAGATGGCTCAATCTTATCTATTTTACTGGCAGCATTCATACTAACTGCTATTATAAACAAGATAAAAGATAAAAGTGTTTTTCTCATGATTAAATTAATAAATGTTACGTTTAGGCGAATGTACATAAAATATCGATGATATTCAGTTTATATTTTACTTCTCTTTATTGGAGCTTATGCAAACGTTTTCATTTATGGCATAAAAAAAACGTCTGCAATTCATGAAGAAGAGCAGACGCTTTAATATACGTGGTTTTTATTTTACATAATAAAGCCCATAAGTATTCCTGCTGCCAATGCAGCACCAATAATACCAGCTACATTTGGTCCCATGGCATGTACAGAAAGATAATTAGTAGAATCATATTCCAAACCAATTTCTTCTGAGATGTTTGCTGCCAAAGGTGAAGCAATTCCGGCATTTCCAATAAGTGGATTAATCTTATGACCTTCTTTAAGGAATAAGTTTGTCAACTTAACGAATAGTATGCCCGAAGCTGTTGCAATAATGATAGCTAATATACCAATGACTATTGCGAACACTGTATTAACTGTAAAGAAGTTACTTGCTGTAAGTGTTACCCCAGCTGTTAATCCTAAAAGTACAGTTACAATATCAAGCAATGTTCCGCTTACAGCTTCTGCTAAACGACGGGTAACACCACTCTCTTTAAGCAGATTACCGAAGAATAACATTCCTAATAATGGCAAAGCCGAAGGTACCAATAAGCAAGTAAGTACCAACCCAACAACTGGGAATACTAACTTTTCAGTATGCGATACCTGACGAGCCGGTTTCATTTTTATAACTCTGTCATTGCTATTGGTAAGTAAGCGCATTAACGGTGGTTGTATTACAGGTATCAGAGCAATATAAGCATAAACAGATAAAGCAACGATACCAACTAATTCCGGAGATAATTTAGATGCCAGGAATAAAGCAATAGGACCGTTTGCACTACCAATAATACTTATACCAGCTGCCTGAGCAGGATCAACTCCAAGAACCATAGCAAGTATATAAGCACCGAAAATACCTAACTGAGCAGCTGCACCGATAAGCATTAATTTAGGATTAGAGATCAGAGCAGAAAAGTCGGTCATAGCTCCAATGCCTAAAAGCATTAATGGAAGATACCAGCCACTTTCCAAACCTTGATATAAAACATTGAATACTGAATCATCATATGAACCAGAATCGGCACCTATCATGAAAAGTATATTTCCTACGAGTATTCCAAAACCGATAGGAATCAATAACATTGGCTGAAAGTCTTTCTTTATTGCCAGATATATTAAACACATCCCCACAAGCAGCATAATAAGTCCGCCTGGCGTTGCGTTTGCGAATCCTGTATAACTCCAGAAGTCAGCTAAGTTATTTGATAAATATGTTCCAAGCTCTCCCATACTATTACTCAATTATGATAAGATCTGTACCTTCAAGAACAGAATCTCCATTGTTTACATTAATAGCAGTAACTTTTCCATCTTTGTCTGCATGGATATTATTTTCCATCTTCATCGCTTCAAGAATAAGAACTGTATCTCCTTTCTTTACTGTATCTCCAACTTTTACTTTGAGATCAAGAATAATACCTGGAAGCGGAGATTTAACAGCGCTCTTGTTTGATGTTGCAGCCGGACGAGAAACTACAGGCTTGCCACTTTCAGTCTTTGGAGCAGCAGCCGGACGAGTTACTGGCTTAGGAGCTACAGCTTTTTCAATTTCCACTTTGTAGGGTGTACCGTTAACTTCAACAGTAGCGATATTATTTTCATCAATGTCGTTAACCGTAACTTTGTAGAGGTTTCCATTGATCTTATATTTATATTGTTTCATCTTTTATTAAATTTAAAATTAATATTGAAAATGCTTCTAACGTTTACGTGGCGTTTCTGTTAAAGTATAAATTTTAGAACTCCATGGAGAATAGTTACGTTTAACCTTATTAATGGTTAATACCATATCTTCTACATCGTGAACATTATCCTGATATTCGTGCAATGCCATTGATATTGCTGCCAGTACATCTCCGGATTCCGGACCTGTAGCCTGGTTTTTATCAGTGATTCCTTTAACCTTCATCGTATTCTTGTTGGATAATTGAATAGAAATATTAGCAATAATCCTGAATACAAAATAGAAAAAAATCAAACTAACAAAAATAATTATCATAGCAGCAATGGCCATTCCTATGCCTTTAGAATCATTAGTGCGAAGGTTTTGCGCGTTCGCTCCAATGCTTCCGGCAAGCAATGAAATGATTAATATTCCTTTATTTATTTTATTCATAACTTGTAGTTTTATAGTCACTTATAATGGAATATTTCCATGCTTTTTAGCTGGATTAGTTAACTTCTTAGTTTGCAATTGCTGTAAAGCACGAATAATACGGAAACGAGTATTTCTTGGTTCAATAACATCGTCAATGTAACCATATTTTGCCGCATTGTATGGATTAGCAAACAATTTGGTGTATTCTTCTTCTTTTTCAGCCATAAAGCGAACAGGATCTTCAGCTGTTTTTGCTTCTTTTGCATACAATACTTCTACTGCGCCGGCACCACCCATAACTGCAATCTCAGAAGTTGGCCATGCATAGTTCATATCGCCACGAAGTTGCTTACAACTCATTACAATATGTGAACCTCCGTATGATTTTCTAAGAGTAACGGTTACTTTAGGTACTGTAGCTTCACCATAAGCATAAAGTAGTTTAGCTCCGTGAAGAATAACTCCATTGTACTCTTGTCCTGTTCCTGGCAAGAATCCCGGAACATCAACTAAAGTTACTATAGGAATATTAAATGCATCACAGAAACGAACGAAACGTCCGGCTTTACGTGAAGCATTGCTATCAAGTACACCTGCAAGATATTTAGGCTGATTAGCTACAACACCAACAGATTGTCCGTTAAAGCGGGCAAAACCGATTATAATATTTTTAGCATAATCCTTTTGAATTTCAAGGAATTCTCCGTTGTCAATGATCGCACCTATAACTTCATACATATCATAAGGCTTGTTTGGACTGTCAGGAACAATTTCATTTAATGAGTCTTCCAAACGGTCAATAGGATCGTCGCAAGGAACAAGAGGTGATTCTTCTAAGTTGTTTTGTGGAATAAAGCTAAGCAGCTTACGAATTATAGATAAACCTTCTTCTTCTGTCTTTGCAGTAAAATGAGTTACACCAGATTTTGAAGAGTGTACACTTGCACCTCCTAAATCTTCTTGTGAAACATCTTCACCAGTTACTGTTTTTACTACTTTAGGTCCTGTAAGGAACATATAAGAAGTACCTTCCATCATTAAAGTAAAGTCTGTCAATGCTGGAGAATATACAGCTCCACCTGCACAAGGACCAAAAATACCAGAAATTTGAGGAATAACTCCTGATGCTAGAATATTGCGTTGGAAAATTTCAGCATATCCGCCAAGTGCGTTTATACCTTCCTGGATACGAGCACCTCCAGAGTCATTAAGTCCAATAACCGGAGCACCCATCTTCATAGCCTGATCCATAACTTTACAGATCTTTTGTGCCATAGTTTCAGACAAAGAACCTCCGAAAACTGTGAAGTCTTGAGCGAAAACATAAACTAATCTACCTTCGATAGTTCCGTATCCGGTAACAACTCCATCACCAAGATATGATTTCTTTTCCTGACCGAAGTTTGTACATCTATGTTTTACGAACATATCCATTTCTTCAAAACTTCCATCATCTAATAATTGAGCGATTCGCTCACGTGCAGTGTATTTTCCTTTCGCGTGTTGTTTTTCAATAGCTTTTTCTCCACCACCTAAGCGAGCTTGCGTACGTAGTTCTATAAGCTCTTTTACTTTTTCAAGTTGGTTACTCATGAATTTATGATATTAAAGTTAATAAATTAGTGTTCACAAAGTTCGGTAAGTACGCCGAGGGTAGATTTTGGATGAAGGAATGCAATCTGTAATCCTTCAGCTCCTAAACGAGGTGCTTTGTCGATTATTCGGATTCCATTTGTTTCAGCTTCGGCTAAAGCGTTAGCAACTCCATCTTCAATTGCAAATGCAACATGGTGTACACCTGCTCCTTTATTTTCAATAAATTTAGCAATAGTACTATCTGGACTAGTTGGTTCCAGTAGTTCAATTTTTGTTTCTCCAACTTTTAAAAAAGCTGTTTTAACTTTTTGGTCTTCAACTACTTCTATATTGTAGCATTTCAAACCTAATACATTTTCATAATAAGGTAAAGCTTCTTCTATACTCTTTACGGCAATGCCTAAATGTTCAATGTGAGAAATCTTCATAATTATTTAATTTTTCATTGGTATTTACTATTATCCCTATGGACAAAACAGTACAAAGAAAGTCAATTACTTCTTAATAAAGAAATTTTTCAGCATTTTATTTTGGTTGTTTATGCGACTAAAATTCTAAAAGTAAACGAATATTAATTTGACGAGATGTTAGGTAATTAGGTACAGCATATTGGTTATTAGAGATATCGGTAACCCAATAGTAAGAATTTACGTTGTTGATACCTAGCAAATTGAATATATCTATCCCAATCCACATGTTGCGAATATGGCGGCTGATACGCCCACGATAGTCTCCATCTTCGTTGTCAATAATTTGTCTGGACATGCCAATATCCACCCTTTTATAAGCCGGAGTTCGAAATACAATTTCTTCTCTTCCGGAATGAGGAGGACCAAATGGAAGCCCATCGGCCAAGGTGGCTTTTAAGTTCATTTTCCATTTTTTATTTCCGGGAAAGTAGTCACTGAAGAAAAATGAAAGGTTGTATCTCTGGTCAGTAGGACGTGGAATCCATTTATTATTTATCTGTTCTTCAGTTTTCATTAATGAAAGACAAAGCCAGGAGTCTGTACCCTGAACAAATTCTCCGAATAGTTTCATATCAATTCCTGTTGCATATCCACTGGCCATGTTTTTACCGTAGTAGCTTATGTGCACATTGTTAACATTGTAAGGAATCAGATCGTCCAGTTTCTTATAATAAAGTTCGGTGGTGAATTTAAATGGTCTGCCAAGAGCTCTGAATCTATAATCTCCTGCCAATACAAAATGAATGGATCTTTGAGATTTAATATCCTTATTAAGTGTAACGGTTGCATTTCCATCTATTGTAGTAGTATCCCGAAATTCTTTGTAGAAAGGAGCCTGATAATAAACTCCAGATGCTGCACGGAAAGTCAGATCTTCATTAAACCTTGGAATAAGCGCTATGGAAGTTCGTGGACTGAAGATAAATTCTTTGTTCCAGTTCCAATAACTGCCCCTTACTCCAAAATTGAAAGTTAGTAACCCTATATTTGATGAGAACTTATATACATCTTGTGCATAAAATGAGAAACGGTCACTCCTTATTTTGTTTTTTGAAGCCAGACTATAAATCAACTCTACATTATTACTTGTGTGAGGAAGAGAATAACCTGCCGAGTCTCTCATTTCCCATTCACGAAGTTTATCTTTTATAAATTCCTTTTTTAATTCCAGTCCCCATTTTATTTGATTACTATGAATCTTATGACTTCCGGCAATAGAGTAATTCTGTACATCTGCGTTTAAATAATTACGGGCATGTTCCATATATGTTCCTACACCAATAGTTGCAGTACCATTAGTCGTTTCCGTAGATGTACTTCCATTTAAGGAACTTAACCAATATTCTCCGGTAATATCATAAGTCTCTTGTTCTTTTGTATGGAAAGCAGATCCGATAAATGAGATGTCATTATAAGGATTAAGGTGATAGGTGATACTTCCGGAACCGAAATAAGTTTGAAACAAATCTTTTTCCTGCCCTCCGAAATATACTTTGAATTCTTGAATAGACGAAATTGTTCCGAACTTTGTATTCCGGTCTTTTGGCTTGAAATTATATTTGTTTTGGGATATGTTGCCTATAAATCCAAACTCCCAACGCTTATTGGGCGTCCAGTTTATATAAGTCTGGTAATCAAGGAAAGCAGGATCATATTCACCTTTTGTTTCCAAACTTCCTAAAAGATAACGATTGGTTTTATAGCGAATACCGTTAGTCATGGAAAAATGTTTGGTGGCAAACCCTACGTAAGCACTAGCTCCTAATAAACTGGTAGATACAGATCCTTCTAAATGTTCCGGCTTTTTATAGGTTATATCCAGAACGGAAGACATTTTATCTCCATATTTTGATTCATAACCTCCGGAAGAAAAGCCAATCTCTTGTACCATATCCGGATTTATAAAGCTAAGTCCTTCTTGTTGCCCGGAGCGAATTAATAATGGCCGATATATTTCCACTCCGTTTACATAGACAATATTCTCATCAAAGCTACCTCCCCGCACATTATATTGAGAGCTTAATTCGTTATGCGAACTGACTCCTGCCTGTGTAGCAATTAAAGATTCAATATTTCCTCCCGAAGCATCCGGCATAAGCTTTCTATCTTTTGCTTTAATTCGTTCTGTCATTCCAGTTTGCCTCTTAGATTCAGTTACAGTTACTTCTCCGAGTTCATATCCGGAATTGAGTAGTATTACGTTTAATGTGATTTCGCCTTTTGGATTCTTTAATACTCTTTTCTTTGTATTATATCCCAGCATGGAATAAACAAGAACTACACTGTCTTTTGATGGAACGGTTAATGAATAGTGGCCTCTTAGATCAGTTACGGTACCTGTTATCTGCCCCTGAATTCGTACATTGGCTATTTCTATTGGATTATTATCCTGATCCATAACGATTCCGGAGACTTTGGCTGTTCCCTGAGCTATAATTGCTATAGGAAAGAATATTATTATGAGTGCCAGAAGTGCACAGTACTTCATATTGATGCGTTCTTTTTATGCACAGAATATCCCGTGCTATCATATAGAGATAATAACGTAAAAAAGAGATTATGTGTATATTCTAACAAAAAAATTATTTAAGAAAGACCATTTGAGTCTGAACCAGCGGCGTGAACTTTTTTGCTGACCACCAAAACGAAGAACAAAATCGCGGTATCCATGTTTCTTGAAAGGCAATCCTACGTCCATATATTCCAAATGTTCATAACCCTCTTTCTGTGCAAATTTTAAGGCTTCCCAAATAGCGAGTACTCCAGGATATAGTTTTTTATATGTTTTTTTGATACCTCCTGAAAATAACAGATATGCATTCGTTTTAGAAAAGACAAGTACAGAACCTCCAATTATTTTATCCTTGTATATCACAATGAATATTCTACCCATTCCACTGTGTACAGCTTTCTCATCAAAATATTCAAAGTATTCAATACAAGGGAAGTTTTTACGAATGTTATACGAATAGTTCATTTTAAGCATCTGTGAGAAAGCTCGAATCTCATCAATACTTTTCGCCTCTTTAACGTACGCCCCATTGGCATAACCTTTTTTGATTTGTCTTCTACGAGATACGCTAACTTTATCTAACAAGTCGGAAGTATTGTGCAGAGAACTTCTTACTTGCATCCAGTTAATGGGAAAATATTGATTCTTTCGAAACGTTTTGTAACCGAACAACGAGTTTTCCAGATTCCGGAATATTAATATGAAAGATTCCTGGATTCCAATATCTGTTATATACTCAAGCATTTTATCAAAAATAACTTCAGAGCTTATTTCATCATCAAAATATTCTCCGGTTCCATAAATTTCGCATCTGCGAATAAAGCTTGGCGGAATTAAGCGAATACATTTTCTGAGAACAGTCAGTATCTTGGCAATAGGCTTTGTTCCATTATAAGCCACAACCAGAATAGGAGTGTAGCCAGGAGTTGCTTCATAAATCTGAAACATCTCTTTGGAATAAAATACATTATCTCCAGGTAAGTCTGGAATATCATATGCGTGATAATATGTAAGAAGCTTAAATACCATATAGTTGCAAATTTATATTTTTTTACCAACAAATCAAATTCCTAGTTGTATATTTGTCGGTTAATAACGAATATGCAGATATAATTATGGAACAATTCAGTGAATTGATAAAGAACAGACGTAGTACCAGAAAGTTTACATCTGAGGAACTGAAACAAGAAGAAGTGGTGAGCTTACTAAAAGCAGCTTTAATGTCACCCTCATCCAAACGTACAAATCCCTGGCAATTTATAGCAGTTGATGATAAAGAAACGTTGGCAAAACTGGCTAAGTGCAAAGATAAAAGTGCTGACTTTATTGCAGAAGCAGCATTGGCTATTGTTGTTACTGCCGATCCATTAGCAAGTGATGTCTGGATTGAAGATGCTTCTATCGCTTCTATTATGATTCAGTTGCAGGCTGAAGATTTAGGATTAGGAAGTTGCTGGGTGCAAGTTCGTGAACGATTTACTGCTACCGGAATGTCTTCCGATGAATATGTACATGGAATATTGGATATCCCGTTACAACTTCAGGTCCTTTCGGTTATTGCTATAGGACATAAAGGTATGGAACGCAAACCTTTTAATGAGGAACATTTGCAGTGGGAGAAGATACATATCAATAAGTATGAAGGAAAATAAAATCGTTTTTATTGGAGCGGGAAATCTGGCAACTAATCTTGCGGAAGCTTTCCACGACCAGCATATCAAAATAGCTCAGATCTACAGTCGTACTGAAGATTCTGCTAATACTTTAGCAAAAGCTGTTGCGGCTGATTATACAACAGATCTGGAAAGTGTTATTAATGATGCCGATATCTATATTGTAGCATTGAAAGACGATGCGTTAGTGGAACTTATGCCTCAGATTATAGCTGGTAAAGAAAATGCTTTAATGGCGCATACTTCAGGTAGTTTACCATTGAATATATGGCCAGAATCGGTAAAACGGAAAGGTGTTTTTTATCCGCTTCAGACTTTTAGCAAGCAACGAAAGGTTGATTTCCAAAACATTCCGACTTTTATTGAAAGCAATAACTCTGCAGATAATCAACTTTTAAAAGAATTAGCAAGTTGTGTAACCAATAATGTTAGTGAACTTTCGTCAGAAAAGCGCAGGCAAATTCATTTGGCTGCTGTCTTTGCCTGTAATTTTACTAATCACATGTATGCCCTTGCAGAAAAATTGCTTCAACAATACGGAATGCCATTTAGTTATATGCTTCCGTTAATAGAAGAGACTGAAAAGAAAGCGCAAGTTCTTTCACCTAAAGATGCACAAACTGGTCCGGCTGTGCGTTATGATGAGAAGATCATTAATAAGCATCTGGAGCTATTATCCAACGAACCTGAAATGCAGGAAATTTATAAATTGATTAGTAAGAGTATACATAAACTATGAGTACTATAAATTACGATTTAAAGAAAATAAAAGCAATGGCTTTTGATGTGGATGGAGTACTGAGTCCTGAGACTATTCCATTGCATCCAAGCGGAGAGCCAATGCGTTGCGTAAATATCAAAGATGGATATGCAATTCAGTTGGCTGTAAAGCATGGATTACTTGTGGCAATTATTACTGGCGGTAGGACAAATGCTGTACGCGTTCGTTTTGAAGGACTGGGAGTAAAGGACCTTTATCTTGGATCGAGTATAAAGATCAACGATTACAACGATTTTAAGAATAAGTATAATCTTACTGATGAAGAAATCCTTTTTATGGGAGATGATATTCCTGACCTGGAAGTACTTCAAACCTGCGGACTACCTTGTTGTCCATCCGATGCTGCTCCCGAAGTGAAAGCTGCTTCGATGTATATTTCACATAAGAATGGCGGATATGGTTGTGGACGTGATGTTGTAGAGCAAGTGTTGAAGGCTCAGGGCAAATGGATGAATGGAGAAGCTTTTGGCTGGTAAAAGAATGGAATTAAGAATGCTGGATAATTTAAGTAAATACAAAATAATACTTGCATCGAACTCTCCCAGAAGAAAAGAGTTGATGACTGGATTAGGAATAAAATATTCTGTTAAAACATTACCCGATATAGATGAGTCGTACCCCGAAACCTTGGTAGGAGGGGAGATTCCTGTTTTTATTGCCAAAGGAAAGGCGGATGCATACATGCATCTTATCAAGCCCGATCAACTTATAATCACTGCTGACACAATAGTTTGGCTGGATGGCAAAGTTCTTGGTAAGCCTCAGGATATGGATGAGGCTAGAGAAATGCTTAGAAGTCTTTCGGGTAAAACACATCAGGTATATACAGGTGTTTGTCTTACAACGAAAACATTTCAAAGAAGTTTCTCATCGGTGAGCGATGTTACATTTGCTACATTAACCGATGAAGAAATAGATTATTATGTAGATCTGTATCTCCCAATGGATAAAGCCGGGGCTTATGGTGTTCAGGAATGGATTGGCTATATTGGGGTAGAGAATATTACCGGATCGTACTTTAATGTTATGGGATTACCTATTCAACGACTTTATCGTGAATTGAAGACTTTATAACAAACTGGAACTTATATAAGAAAATCCGGACTAAGCTTTTAAAAGCTAATAGCCCGGATTTTTTTTATTATCTGAATGGATTGTATATATTTTAGACTGGTGGTGACAAACTTTAATAAAAACTTCTTTTATATGTCCCGTGCTAAAATTTATCACCGCGGCTATCACGTACTTTTAGAAGGAGGTATCTTGTTATCCCCTCAATTTATTCTATATATAATTCCATTTTTGGAGGATAATGCTGCTTTTCAGGTAAGGCTTATATAACTTATTGATTGTCTTGTTGTTAAATTTGTAATTTGCCGGAATTACATCAAATAGACCGATAAATAATTTGTTGTTGGGTGTAAATAAATTACTAAATATTTCATTCGGATATTGCCGTTTCATGATATTGGCGAATGGCCGCCAAGTAAGCCTCCTGTTTTATTTTGGATTAGAAACTAAACAAATACTTTAGTACGAACTGACGGGAACGTAGTCTGCTAACACTTAAATACTCACTTAATGTTCCAATGGTCTTTCGTTCATAATTAGTATTATTGAAAAGATTCATAGCCGAAAATTGCAATTCACTATTCTTTATGATATAAGACAATGACAAATCTGAGAAAAAGCTACTTTTAAGATTCTTATCAGAACTGTGATAATATTCACTGGTCCACTTAAACTGCCAATTTTCTGATGGAAATACATTAAAAGAATATTTATGCTGGAAATTTCTTACTGGGGTGTACTCTGTTTCCTGAGGTTCCAGCGTTTTCATTCTATAATAGAAATAGGAAGAGCTAATTTCCCAGTCAACAAAACGACATGGCTGCATTGTAACAGACAAAGATGAACTTATACTTTCTGAACGGAATCTGGTAAGAACCTCGCTCCATAATTGGGTATCCTCAGAAGTGCTGTAAGAAGAATTCAACCGGAAAAGGGTTTTCCAGAAAGAGAATGTTTTGCCAATTATTGAGTTTACCCCATAATTTTTGCTATCAACATCTTTCTTTAGATAGACTGTTTGCTGAAGAATACCATTAAATTTCGATGATATAAGAGTATTTCTATGTGCAGGAAAATAATTCCCTGATAAATCAAAGAATAAACCTTTTATTGGATTCTTAAAGTTCACAGAAATATTCATATTCAGATATTTAGTGAACGAAATAGCATTGCTATTCGCTGAAGCATTTCGATATGAAGCAAATACATATCCGGGATAAAGGCTATATATATCCGAATAGTTATGTTGGTAAGAAAATAGTCCATTTATATTCCAAAGAGCAGAAAACATATATTCCAGATATATCTTAGGTTCAAATAATAAATGACTTTCTGAACCACTATACTTATTCATGGTTCCATTATGCTGATAAAGATTATTGAGATTCGTAGATACTTCAACTTTTCCTTTAAAACTGTAATTCTGATAACTAATGGAAGGAGTAAGATATAAATCTGTTTCAGTAAAACGTGAACGATTAAGAAAAGAATCTCTCAGTGCTTCCGGAAAGTTATTTCCCGAAACACCCAATGCAGAGTGCAAAGACTGACTTTTTATCTTCAGTCCAACCTTATAATCAATATACATTCCCAGTAATTTGTGCTGAAAAGAGGAATATGTATGTGAAACAAACGAGCGCAACCGTAAATCTTGCTGCATAAAGTCATATTCATTACCTCCGTTTAGCCAGTCGGGATACTGACCGGGAGTTATTGTAAGATGCTGGGGAAGGTTACTATATTTATTCAAACTACAAATACGGAAAACATTCTTTCCATAATTCCGTATCAATTGAAAATCATTCGAGAATACTTGCTTATCAAGATCTGAATTTTGATCTGTTGATTTCCCATTAGTTAACATCCACCCTTTGTTATTCGCATAATTAAGATTGAATTTTAAATTATTTTTCAAATACACTTTGGTATTGTTTATATTATAAGTCACACTTCCCTCAATCTCATCCTTAGAATGAACAGCATGCATACCTTCATCTATATTTAATGTTTGTCCGGGAAGATAATATGTGATAACCGAGCTTCCATCCTGTTTTTCATGATCATGAAAATAACTTGCCTGAACACGCAAATCAGTTTCCTTTTTAATCCGCCACAAATTATTGAACGTAAACAAATGAGAATCATTATTATAATAGCGATTCTGGTTAAGATCAGGTGAACCAACCGATAGAGAAGATAATGTATTACTTTCGTCGGCCAATGTCAACTGATTGATCTTATCAATAGTAAGCACTTTCAGCTCCTGACTTACGTCATTGCCCGTATTGTTATTTTTATACATGCTAAGGTTTTGCACTTTAGAATTAAACAGCATGCTAAGTAACCGGTTATCCCACAAAGTATTTCCACTTTTATCTTCAACTCCTATCCCCACATCTACCGTACCCAGAATACGTGCTTTGGCTTTATCTTCCAATACCAGATTCAATGCTGCATTCTCACTAAAGTTCTTGCCTTTCAATGCTGCTATAGCCTGATGATTCTCCAGCACCTGAACACTTTTCACAGCCTTTGCCGATAAGTTATTTGTAGCCAGATTATACTTACCATCGAGCAAGTTCATCCCCTCAATATAAAACTTATTAATTGGCTTATCCTGATATCTTATTTGTCCATCACCAGATACCTCGATACCGGGCAGTTTCTTCAATACATCACCAATCGTTCTGTCATGAGGCATGCGAAAGCCACTCACGGAGTAAGTTAAAGTATCGCCATTCTGAGTCAGCCTTTCGGAAACATACTTCACTTCCTTTATCATTATATCTTTAGGATTCAATCGTATTTCACCACCTTCATTATATCCCTGCACGGGAATCCATTTTTGTGCATAACCCATGCAAGATATACAAATAAACTTTGCCTTTTTTCCATCAGGAACAGTAACAGAAAAACGGCCACTACTATTAGCCATAGAAAAAGCAATAGTCATACTATCTGTTTGTAACAAACTAACAGAAGCTATCTCAAGAGGTTTGTCTGTAGAGTTATTTATTACTCTCCCACTGAAAGTCTGTGAGTATAATGTAAACGGAGCTACAATCCCCAATAAAGTCAATAGTAGTTTTTTCATTCTTATTTTTTAGACGGTTCCTGAACTTCTATATCTAAATATTTTTTATTTTTTGTTTTTTCAGGAGTTTTCAAAATAGCATTTGTGATTTGAGGCATGCTTTTTATATATGCAACCATATTCTCGCTCAGTTGCTTCTTTTTTTCATAGAGCTCCTGCTTTGAACATTTAATGAATTTTCCTTTTATATTTATAGGTATGCTTTTTTTTAATAGTTTCATGCCAACACAATAAAAATGATATAGGCTATCGCTATCCACAGCATCCAATATTAAGCCTGGTAATCCATTGAGCTTCCAAGGTCCATCCGAAATCGGTATTTCAGCAGTATACCAAACAGTCCATTTCCTTCCTTTAAATTCAGTCATTGCTTTCTGGCATGAATATCCCAGAAGATCTTTTCGTTCATTTAGCAAATTCCATACAGGTTTTTCTAAAGATTCTTCATATCTGTAAGAATCAAATAATACTTTATCCGTATAAGTTAGCATTCCCTCTGAAGGATAGTTCTTATATACATGATAATACTGGTAACTTCGGGGAATATCAGCAATAAGAGATGTAGCTTGTGAAATATTTCCACCTATTGCAAAAATACTGTCTCGTATATTTTGTACTTGATATTCTCTTTTACTATAGAATTCAGATATATGAGAACCAATATTCAAGAATAATTCATCATAACCCATTTTTTTTGTATCAATATCCTTTATATAATCTTCTAAAAAAGTTACTTGAAGGTAAGCGCTGTCTAATTTAATTTGAGCAAATAATGGCAAATTACACAACCCCAGTAATGTTATTAATATTATTCTAATTTTATTCATTTGACATATTTTTAAAAAGGGTGTCCAAAGACACCCTTGTAACAAAAACTAGCAATTTGCTTCTACAGCATCTTCTATAGCCACAATTTCATCCTTTGTCAATTCTCTATCTGTTGTCATAGTTAATGAATGCCCACAAGAAGATAGAAAATGATAACTAGCAGTTTCACACTCTTCTAGATTTTCAATACCTGGAACTTCCATTACTTCACTAGAAAAAGCTGTAGGGACTTCTGATTCTAACTTCAAGTTAATACTTTCACTCTCTTCTGCTGCATTCATAGCCTGTGCTGAAATGAATAGTGCAGCACAAATAAACATCATTTTTTTCATAATCATTTTTTTAAAAATTTTAAAATAAAATCTATAGAGATGTCGACAATCTATTAATAATATATACATATAAATTATTCAGGCAGATGTAATAGATGAATAACTTGTGACAAATATAGGGTAAAATAATAAAATAAACAAAAATATTATTGGACATTTTATTTAAATAAAAATTAGCTAATCATTTATAAAACAAGTGATTACATTTATATGTAAAACAATAGCATTGGACATTTATAATATTTTAATAAGATTACGGTATTTACTCCAATACTATAATACCTGTTTACTAAACAAATTACATTTGCAACAAGCTGACAAAAGTTATCTCAATGGGTTAATTCGTTGAGTTACCTTAAATGCGCAACACTTCTATAAATAAAAAAGGCAAAACTCTGAGAATGAAAACCATTCTCAGAGTTTTGCTATATCCGAAAATTACTTATATTGGTGCTTGCAAGCTAACCATAAAGGAGTATTGTATGTGCGAGTAAAATACCACTAAAAAATGAGAAAGTGATTTCCTTTGGAGGTATTGTCCCTTTCCTGTTATATATTCTTATCGATAATATCTTAACAGATCAAGCATTAGTGGAATATCATCTTCTTTAATGCCCTGTTTAATCAAGTATTCTTTATCCTTATTAAATAATTCCAGAAAGGATTCCTGATTATCACTCATAGCAAGACTGGTGGCATACATTTTTACGGCTTTCTCTAATTGTCCCAAACTCCAGGCTACATGTCCGGCATTCAGATAATCCAGCAATTGAGTTTCCTTTTCCAATAATTTATTATAATACTTCATCGCCTGCTCATGTTTTCCTATTACGAAAGAACACCAGGCAATTGCACGCCATATCTTTGGTAATTCAGAGTCTATATAATCAACCTTGAAGAAATAGTTCAAGGCTTCGTCATATCGTTTGAGTCCCACCAGGCAGTGACCTATTTGTGAAAGAACATTCAGATTATCCGGCTGGGCAGCTTCAACTTTCTGATAATAAAGAAGTGCTTTATCCAATTGGTTTAGCTGGCGGTAGCACATAGCCAGATGCCTGTTTGTCCAGATACTGTCGGGCTTCAGAATATCAGCTTGCAGATAAGCCTCAATTGCTTTTTCATAACCCTTGTTCTTTTGCATGCAATAACCCATCTTCTGATAGATTTCAGCATCGCCCTTCTTGTCTTTAACAATATCTTCATAAAGCAACCAGGCTTCTATCAGATAATTCTTGTGGAAGAAATAGCCGGCAAGAGTGAGTTGGTTACTGGTGTCGCTAACTGTATCTTTTAGTGTAATACAACGTTGCAGGTTAAGAGATTCCATGAATGGATCTTTAAACTCATGTCTGCGTGGATGAATCCTAAAGAAACGATACAAGTCGTGTATGTACTGATTACTAATGGTATCTGCATGTTGGGCAAAAGCTAGAATCTTATCATAACTGTTGTTTTCATTGATTGCTTCATTCTGAGCCTCAAATTGCTGTGCCATCATCTCACGCTGAGCTTCCGGAACCTGCATCATGGTGAAGCAGAAAGAATACTTATCGCTGTTGCAAAAGAATCCCGACTGATAAATAGTGTCTAATAATACATCTCGTTTTACCGGAGTAGTAGAGAACGTTTGTACAACAGATGAGTGCTGCATGTCAAACGGATAAAACCAGTTGGCCATTTCTCTGAAGAAAGGGTAAGTTTTCAGTTGGGCAAAAGTACTCATATAAACATCTGCACCTTCCATTTGAAGCTCATTCATCTCTTTAAGCTTATCGCTTAGTCCGGATTGATCCATCCAATCCTCCCAATCAGGATTCTTATCGTTCTGACCGCTTTCCTCGTCCGGAGCTTCATTGTTGAACTTAATATTTTTCAGGTTTGGATTCTTCATTAATTCAGGAAGAATCTCTTCACGCATCTTTTTATCAATCTTTTCTGTTTCCCGGCAACGCAAAAGCTGAATCTGTATAACACTCAGGTTATTAGCAAAGATTGCATCTTCGTTTAATAATTTCAGTCGGGCTGCTACTTCAGGATACAAAGACAAACGCTTATCATAACGGTAGATAATAAGTGCCAGTCCTACGATAGCCCGCTGGTTTATATCGTTTGCATTATGTTGGTATGCATCAAACAACAGCATGAATTTGCGAATATCGAAATATTGCATCAAACTCAATGTCAATGCACTGACAAACAAACAAAGATCATTAATCTGAACCAGTGACGATTGCAGGAAGTTGCGGGCCTCTTCTTCCTCCTGTGCTTCCCAATGGTCGGCTAACCAAAGGATATAGAAAAGTTCTGATGCAGCTGTTTCATGACGTTTACGGATAGTAGCAAGTTCTGCGGCCTGCTTTTCTGTATAATGTAGTAACTTACCCACAGCCATGTCTTCGGTGTAACTTTCCAGCTCCAACTGTACCGCCGGAAGAGTACGGAGCGGGATAAATTTATGATATCTTCTCCGATCATAATAATACTCAGTAGAGTTTGGGGTAAGTTTACCAATTCTGGCTTTTTCAGCTAGTTTGTATGCCGTAGCCAATAGTTTTCTGTAGAGGTTATTACGTTCAGGATCTGTAATGCCTTGTTGCATGTACTGCAACATATATCTATAAGAAGTTTGCAATTCTTCCAAAGAGTTTTTCAACCCCCAATCGGATATATCCTGAGTAAAAACTTCCAAACGGTTTAATGCTTCAGATAATCTTTTCTGATCCAGGAAATGGATAATCCGTTCATATTCTTCGTTTATGGCTGCTTCGTTCATAGTTTTGTGCTATTAGTTTTCTTTTATAACAAACAAAGATAAAAAAATATTCATATTAGCCTATTTAATTTATCCTAATCTTTATCCTTTATGATTTTAAGGGCAATGCTCAAAGAATTCTTGTACAAAAGATTGCATTCTTTTGTACAAAACAATTAAATCTTCTGTACAGAAGAATCTATTCTTTTGTACAAGAATCAAATAAGCTTTCCTGAAAGTTTTAAAATGATGTGCTATGGCTGATTAACAAACGTACTATCTACCAGATTCTTTTCGTTATAGTCCTCCGGAATCAGCTGTTTAATCTTAAGCCATCCAATGCTGGCTTTTATGTCTTTAATCTTAGGAAGTTCGGCTCTATGATAATCAGGTAATGGAATCTGCTTTACCACGGATCTTGCTAAATCGAAATCTTCAGAAAGAGTCTCTATCCATTCATTTTTCGGATGACTTTTTATGAAGTTTATGCCGAGATTGTATCCAAGTATTAATGCCATAATTTCGTTATTCTTATCTTTTATAGCATTCTCGGAAAATAGGGTAGCAGTTGCATTAATGCCCAAATCTTTAGTCGATTCTAATGATTTGTGTCCATCCCTTATAGCGATAGTTGCATACGGATCGGGGAAGAAAGCTGCATCAATCTGCCCGTTTTGCAACATTTCCAACCGGACAGTTATTTTGCTAATATTAGGCTTGTTTACGTTTACGGTCAGGATGTTAGCTGCCTTTAAGGCAATATCTGTAGAAAAATCTGTTATGGTATTTTCAGAAACACCAATATTCATTTTTCGTAGGTCTGTAAGTTTTTTTATGCCAGATTCTTTTCCTGCTATCAAATAGAGAATTCCATCGTTTTTCATTATGACTTTTAACTTGGAACCATTTGCTTGCAGAGCTATAGCTCTTGTTAAATCGGTTATGGCACCGTCTAATTTGCCTAATTTGAACTCGTGCTCCAAATCACTTGAGGACAGATATTTTATAAAGTTTACTTTTAATCCCAGTGAATCATATATCCCTTGTTTCTGAGCTACGGTAAATGGTACATAATCCATTGACTGCATCACACCGAGATTTATTTCCTGAAGTTCATTCTTATCTACAACCTTTTCTTTTCCCTTGCAGGAAATAAAAAATGAGGTGGTAAGGATAATACTAACGACAAAGATGTATTTTTTCATAAAGCGAAGATCCTATAAAAATATAATAAAAAAGAAGAGAGCGATTCAAAAGTAATTCGAATCCAGGGATTCGCTTTAACTTTTGAAGCACTCTCTTCTCTATATCTACTCCCTAGGGAGAATTATGCTTCTTGAATAGCTGCGATTCCTGGAAGAACTTTTCCTTCGATAGCTTCTAATAATGCACCACCACCTGTTGATACATAAGAAACGCCATCAGCTAAACCGAATTTGTTTACACAAGCAACAGAGTCACCACCACCTACAAGTGAGAATGCACCGTTCTTTGTAGCTTCAACGATAGCTTCACCTACTGCACGAGAGCCAGATGCGAAGTTATCAAATTCGAATACTCCTGTAGGACCATTCCAAAGAATTGTTTTAGAGCTCTTAATAACTTCAGCAAAGATAGCTTCACTCTTAGGACCAATATCCAAACCACTCCATCCATCAGGAATTTGGTCAATCGCAACAAACTGAGTGTTGGCGTCATTTGAGAATTTGTCAGCAATCTTAGAGTCAACAGCAAGAACTATGTTTACGTTGTTAGCTTTAGCTTTTTCCAAGAGCTCAAGAGCTAATTCCAGTTTATCGTCTTCGCAAAGAGAAGAACCGATTTTACCACCCATTGCCTTAGTGAATGTGAAAGACATTCCACCAGTGATGATAAGGTTGTCTACTTTAGTAAGTAGGTTTTCTATGATTTCAATTTTAGAAGAAACTTTAGAACCACCCATGATAGCAGTGAAAGGACGGTGAATGTCTTTCATTACTTTTTCTACAGCGATTACTTCTTTGTTCATTAAGAAACCGAACATTTTATTGTCAGCATCAAAGTAGTTAGCGATAAGTGCTGTAGAAGCGTGTGCACGGTGAGCAGTACCAAATGCATCATTTACATAGCAATCAGCATAAGAAGCAAGAGCTTTAGTAAAGTTCTTCTGGCTTTCTTTTACAGCTTTCTTAGCAGCAGCTTTTTCTTCGTCTGTTGCATCTTCAGCAAGACCTCTTGGTTTGCCTTCTTCTTCAGCATAGAAACGAAGGTTTTCAAGCAATAACGCTTCACCTGGTTTCAAAGCTGCAGCTTTAGCAGCAGGTTCGTCGCCCATACAGTCACTTGCAAATTGTACTTGTACGCCAAGTAATTCTGATACGTGAGCGATAATATGTTTTAATGAGAATTTGTCAGTTGCTCCTTTTGGACGTCCAAGGTGAGAACCAATAATAAGGCTACCGCCATCTGCGATAATCTTCTTTAATGTAGGAAGAGCGGCACGGATACGTGTGTCGTCAGTGATGTTGAAGTTTTCATCCAATGGAACATTAAAGTCCACTCTAACAAATGCCTTTTTGCCGGCAAAGTTGAATTTTTCAATTGTTTGCATAATTCTCTTATTATTTAAAATTCTATTATTCTTAAATGCGAATGCAAAGTTATTAATTATTTCCTGCTTATCAATTAAATATTATTTAATTATTTTCTATTTTTTACTCTTTTATCTTACTGTTTTATCACATTGTATTCTCTTTTGTAATATTTACATAGCAATTTTAACCCACAACTATCACATTTTGGATTTCTTGCAATGCAAACATATCTTCCATGCAAAATAAGCCAATGATGTGCTATGGGTAATAATTCACCCGGAATGTATTTTACAAGTTCTTTTTCTGTGGCAAGCGGACTTTTTGAATTTGTAGTCAGACCAATCCGGTTAGAGACTCTGAATACGTGAGTATCAACAGGCATAGCCTCTTTATTGAAGATCACTGCACGAATAACATTGGCTGTTTTTCTTCCTACACCAGGCATCTTCTCCAATAATTCCATGTCGGACGGTACCTGGTCATGAAATTCGTTATGTAACATTTTTGCCATGCCAACCAAGTGTTTTGCTTTATTGTTGGGATAAGAAACACTTCTGATGTATTCAAATATTACTTCTGGAGTACTGGCTGCCAATGCTTCGGCGGTTGGATAATCATGAAACAGTTTAGGAGTAATCATGTTCACACGTTTGTCTGTGCATTGCGCTGAAAGAATTACAGCAACCAACAATTCATAAGGAGTGTTGTAGTTAAGTTCAGTCTCGGCTACAGGCATGTTTTCTTTGAACCACTCAATTACTTTATCGTATAATTCTTTCTTTCTCATATTATCTTAATTTATTTTTTTCAAAGTGTGGAGCAACTTTCCTTTTGAAATAGATTACAGATAAAACGGTGAGGCAAGCTCCGAAAAAGAATGCCTTATCGAATGTTGCTATTTGTCCTATATATCCTCCTGCAAGAACACCGATACCAATACCCATATCCCATGAAGTTAAATAGGTAGAAGTTGCTGTTCCTCTTTGAGAATTTGGAGCCAGATTAACAAAAAGCGTATTAAATGCCGGAAACATTGTTCCGAAACCAATTCCCAGAAGAAGAGCTATCAAAAAGAATAAGATTGTGGTAGCTGTACTGCTATACTTCATCAGCATGTTACATGCAGAAAGTAAAAAATAGCAGAAACAAACCAGATACATTCCCCATGCTAAAACGGTCAGTAGCCGTCCTTTATCAACTTGTTTACCCGAAAATAAACGCGAAACAGCCATTCCCACTGCCATAAAGGTAAAGAACAATCCGGTGCCACTCGTTATTCCCATGCTTTTAGCATAGATAGCCACATAGGTTGTTGTCATTCCGTAAGGAACAGATAGCAACATAAGATCCAGTCCGGCGGGAACTCCTTTCAGCAGAATAAATCTATCCAATGATATTGCTTCACGTTTTACACATTTTTTTGCCGGAGTTTTTATTAAGAAAGCCATTAAAAGCCCGATGCTGCAAGATACAAATGCCCAGGTAAAGATTACATCAAACGAGTAAACCTCATGTAGAAACAAGCCAACCATTGGTCCAATGCTCATGGCTGTGTTATTCATCATTCCATAATACCCAAGGCCTTCACCTCTTCTCGATGAAGGCATAATATCTATCACAATTGTATTACCGCCCACAGTTACAGTCCCAAAAGCAAAACCATGAAGAATTCGTAAGATAGTGAACAAGGTCAGTACTCCCGAAAATAAGTAACCTGCAAAGATTCCGGTGAAAATAAAATAGGCGAATAAGTAAAGCGGTTTTCGGGCAAAAGCATCAAGTAGGTATCCTGAAAAAGGACGAATGCAAAGTGCAGCTATAGTATAACATGAAAGGATTATTCCTATAGTAGCATTGTTTGAATGAAAAACCTCTGTGAGGTAAAAAGGAAGTATCGGTAGTAATAGATAGAAGCCAAAGTACAACAGAAAATTCGCAGCCAGAATAAATACATAGCTACGGGTAACCAGCTTGTCTTTTGCCATAAGATGATTATTAGGAGATATAATAAAATAAGGATAATGAATAATTCAGTTCATTGAGCTATTCATTATCCCATATTAATTATTTATGATCAGTTAGTTTGCTGCTTCGAACTGCTTCAGGAAACGAGTATCATTTTCCGAGAACATTCGAAGGTCTTTTACCTGATATTTCAGATTGGTAATACGTTCAATACCCATTCCAAGAGCATAACCAGAGTAAACTTTACTGTCTATTCCGTTACTTTCAAGAACGTTAGGGTCAACCATTCCACAACCTAAAATTTCTACCCATCCGGTGTGCTTGCAGAAAGGACAACCTTTACCACCACAGATATTACAACTGATATCCATTTCAGCACTTGGTTCAGTGAATGGGAAATAACTTGGACGAAGACGAATCTTGGTATCTGCACCAAACATCTCTTTTGCAAAAAGCAGAAGCACTTGTTTCAGGTCAGTGAAAGATACATCCTTGTCAATATAAAGAGCTTCAACCTGGTGGAAGAAGCAGTGAGCACGGTAACTGATTGCTTCGTTACGGTATACACGTCCCGGACAAATAATGCGGATAGGAGGTTGTGAAACTTCCATTACACGACTTTGTACAGAAGATGTATGTGTACGCAATATGATATCAGGATGTGCTTCAATGAAGAATGTATCCTGCATATCTCTTGCCGGATGATCTTCAGCGAAGTTCAAAGCAGAGAATACATGCCAGTCATCTTCAATTTCAGGTCCCTCAGCAATACTGAATCCCAGACGGCCAAAAATATCGATTATTTCATTCTTGACAATAGACAGTGGGTGACGAGTTCCTAATTCAACCGGATAAGCAGAACGAGTTAAATCTAAATCGCATGAACCGCTGTCCTGGCTGTCAAAAGCCTCTTTTAATGCATTGATTCTCTCCTGAGCTTTTGTTTTCAGCTCATTCAGTCTCATTCCCACTTCCTTTTTCTGATCAGCCGCTACATTACGGAAATCAGCCATAAGGTCATTAATTGCTCCTTTTTTGCTTAAATATTTAATACGCAGAGCTTCCAACTCTTCCGCATTAGATGCTTTTAATGTTTCAACTTCTTCTAGTAGTTGCTTAATTTTAGCTATCATATTTTCTTAATTAATTCCATTCCTTTTTTAATAGCAGTTTCATTCATCGGAATCAAATGATGATGACGTTCAGGAAGAGTCTTTTTCAGTCCTTTTAAAACATTCTCAATAGTAACGATAGGACATATTTTTAATAATCCTCCAAGTACAATCATGTTGAATGCTTTAGCATTATTCATTTCATTAGCTGCATCCATTGCATCTATGCGATAAACATTAATATCCTTACGTGTAGGTGGATTGATAATACCATATCCATCGTAAATTAATATTCCGCCCGGTTTAACCTTGCTTTCAAATTTCTCTAAAGAAGGCTGGTTCAGGATAATTGCAGCATCGTACTTACTCAAAATAGGAGAAGATATCTTATTATCGCTAACAATAACAGTAACATTGGCAGTACCACCTCTTTGTTCCGGTCCGTATGCTGGCATCCATGATACTTCTTTATTTTCCATTAAGCCTGAATAGGCAAGGATTTTACCCATAGACAAGACTCCTTGTCCACCAAATCCAGCTATGATTATTTCTTCTTTCATTGCTCTGATTTTTTAGATTATTCTTTATCTTTTAAGTCGCCTAGTGGATAGTAAGGGAACATGTGTTCTTCCATCCATTTATTAGATGCTTCCGGACTCATCTTCCAACCAGAGTTACAAGTTGAAACAACTTCCACTAAATTAGAACCTTTACCGTTCATTGAGTTTTCAAATGCTTTGCGAATAGCCTTTTTTGTTTTGCGAATCGCAGCAGTTGTTTGAACAGACTGGCGTGTAACATAAGCTGTACCTTCTAAAGTAGCAGCAATTTCAGTCATTTTAAGTGGATATCCGTGTAGCTTTACGTCACGACCATAAGGGCTGGTTGCAGTTTTCATTCCAACAAGAGTCGTAGGAGCCATCTGACCGCCGGTCATTCCGTAAATAGCATTATTGATAAAGATAATTGTAATATTTTCACCTCGGTTTAATGCGTGAATTGTTTCAGCTGTACCGATACAAGCAAGGTCACCATCTCCCTGATAAGTAAATACCAGTTTGTCAGGCCATAAACGTTTAATAGCAGTAGCAACAGCAGGAGCACGTCCATGAGCAGCTTCCTGCCAGTCAATGTCAATGTAATTGTAGATAAAGACAGCACATCCTACAGGAGAAATTCCCACAGTTTTGTCTTCCATACCCATTTCTTCAATTACTTCGGCTACTAATTTGTGAACTACACCATGACTACATCCCGGGCAATAATGCATCGGTTTGTCATTCATGAGTTTTGGTTTCTTATATACTAAGTTCTCAGGTTTGATTATATCTTCTTTAGTCATCGTCATTCCTCCTCTTATTTTTTTTCAAGCTGTTTTGAGTGATTCGCAATGCGTATTCTATGAATTTAACAAAAATGGTAAAGCAACAAACGATAAACATTACCATCTGATCCGCAACTGTGAAGTAGATTATGATTGTACTCAAAGTTCCGATCATAAAGAGTATGTTCAGAATCAATCTGATTTTATCCAAATTCAACATACGTCTTTTTATTTAATTAGTTTCTCTTTGATTGCTTCAACAACCTCGTCAGGATCAGGAACAATACCTCCAAGGCGTCCAAAATGTTCTACTTTTACACGACCGTTAACAGCAAGACGAATATCTTCTACCATCTGACCTGCATTAAGTTCCACTGAGATCATTCCTTTTACCTTTTCAGCGTATTTAGCAATTGCTTTTGTTGGGAAAGGCCATAGAGTGATAGGACGAAGAAGTCCCACTTTGATACCTTCGGCACGAGCCAGTTCCATTGACTTTTGACAAATACGTGCACTAGATCCGAATGCTACGATCAGATATTCTGCATCTTCGCAGTTAATCTCTTCATAACGAACCTCGTTTTCTTCAATCTCTTTATATTTAGCCTGGAAACGGATGTTGTTTTGCTCCATTGCATAAGGATCAAGTTCAAGAGAAGTAATGATATTCGGTTTACGGCCATTTGCTTTTCCTGTTGTAGCCCATGGACAACGAGCAATTACTTCTTCGTCGGTAAGGCGTTTTCTTTGTGCCGGAAGAACAACTTTCTCCATCATCTGCCCAATTACACCATCGGCAAGGATAATAGCCGGGTTTCTGTATTTGAATGCAAGTTCAAAACCTAGTCCAACGAAATCTGCCATTTCCTGCACAGAAGCAGGTGCAAGTGCTATTAATCTGTAGTCACCGTGACCACCACCTTTTACAGTCTGGAAATAATCAGCCTGGCTAGGTTGGATAGTACCAAGACCCGGACCTCCACGCATTACATTAACAATTAAACAAGGAAGTTCTGCACCGGCGATATAAGAAATACCTTCTTGCTTTAAACTTACGCCAGGGCTGGAAGATGAGGTCATTACCATTTTACCGGAACCGGCACCACCGTATACCATATTTATAGCTGCAACTTCACTTTCAGCCTGTAAAACAACCATGCCGGTAGTTTCCCATGGTTTCAGATCAGCGAGCGTTTCTAATACTTCAGATTGAGGAGTGATAGGATAACCGAAATAACCATCAACTCCATAGCGAATAGCTGCATGAGAGATAGCTTCGTTACCCTTCATTAAAACAACTTCTTCTTCCATATATTCAAGTTTTTTAAGTTCTTTACTTAATTGATTAATAATGACTTTAATTTCTTAAAGTTTTACTTTGTAAACAGTTATACATCCGTCAGGACATACTGTTGCACATGAAGAACATCCGTTACAAGTGTCTTCTAATACTTGTTGAGCGAAATTGTATCCTTTAATGTTTACTTCTTTATTTGTTAGAGACAACACATTAAGAGGGCATGCCACCACACAAAGATTACATCCTTTGCAACGTTCGGTGTCAACTACTATTGCTCCTTTTATTTTAGCCATAATTTAAGAATTTATTGATTGTACATATCCTTATTATAGAAATTCAGGATGTCCATTATCATTTTATGAGCTTGCAGTGCCGGACTCTGAGGGTTTATTTCTATAGCCGATAAGTAATTGTTAATTGCTTGTTGCCAGTTCCCTTGTTTGCGATAAGCATTTCCGCGAAGATAATATGCCTCGTCACACGTTGGATTGGACTCTATAAATATATCCAATGCGTTTATGGCGGCCTCCACGTCATCTTTGTCGAGTAGTCCTTTTATAGTGCTAAGTTCTTCCATCTTTTGAATTTCCAATGCTTTAGACACGCAAAGATACTTTTTATTTTTTGATTTACGTATTGAGAATAGCGAAAAATGAAAAAAAGAGATGCTTGAAATAATAAAAAAAGAAATTTTTTAGTTATAGGAGCAATTTCTTTATGTTGCATAAATATCAGCAGAAATTATTTTAATAAGATGTATCACTTTCATAAATAAAACTTTCAGGCTATATTCTTGCAAAAAGAAAGAGGTTACCATTTTATGATAACCTCTTAAATCTTATATTTGTTGTAATTAATAAATTTATTATCCGAATAATTGAAGATAGAAATGATCTTCCTTGGTAATTAATTATTTTTTAATTTCTTTTCCGTTGATATATAGACCTTTAAAGGTAATATCTTTTGCTCCTTTGATTGAATTTCCCTGAGCAACATTATTGAAATGGCAATCTTCTACGTTTATATTATAAACATGATCGTTATCTTCCAGACCAACTATGTAAGCTCCGAATTTACTTTTCTCACAAGTTACATTCTGAAGATATACATTGCGTACGGTCGGGTTAAAACCACGATTGCAGTTTTCTCTGTTTTCATATTGAAGATCAATTCTAAGAACAGCTTCACCACATTGTCCTACTGTAACATCCTTAACGTATATATTTTCAATTAATCCACCACGACATGTGCTGCTCTTAATACGAATTACACGATCCAGATTTTTACTGTCCATTTTGCAGTTCTCTACAAATAAGTTTTTATATCCACCTGAAATTTCACTTCCTACAACAACACCGCCATGTCCGTCTTTCATGGTACAGCCACGAACAATGATATTTTCACTTGGTATATTCCATTTACGACCGTCAGCATTTCTTCCGGATTTAATAGCAATACAATCGTCGCCGGTATTGAAAATACAATTTTCAATCAATACATTTTTGCTCGATTCCGGGTCGCAACCATCGTTGTTTGGTCCGTGGCTCAGAATGTCTACTCCCCGAACAATCATGCTTTCACAGAATAGCGGATGAATTACCCAGAATGGAGAGTTACGCAAACTTACATCTTCAATCAGAATAGTATTGCATGAGTGGAAATTGATTAGCTGAGGACGCATTCCATCTTCAGGTTTCATAATGCGTTTGTAAACAGGCATCGAAGTTTCGGCATACATCAACAAGCGTTCACGTCCGCCATTTCTTTGAGCTACAACGCCCTCTTCCCAGCCAAAGCGCTTGGCACCACACATTCTCCACCAATTTTCATTAGCACCCTGACCATCAATGGTTCCTTTACCGGTAATAGCAATGTTAGTTTCACCGTAAGCATAAATCAATGGGTGAGCATTCCAGCAATCAACACCTTCCCAACGAGTCAGTACGGCAGGGAAATATAATTTCTGATCAGTAGAAAACTTAAGTACGGCTCCATCCTCAAAATGCAGATTTACATTACTTTTTAATGTTATAGGGCCAGTGTAAAATACCCCTTTAGGGATAACTACTGTTCCGCCACCAGCCTGATTACAAGTTATAATAGCATGGTTAATTGCATCATGGCAAGGTTCAGCTTCATTATTAGCTTTTGCTCCAAAATCGGTAATAACAAAAGTACGTTTAGGAAAAGATGTTTTTTTAATTTGTTGTTCAATCTTTGCACACTCTTTCCAAGCTTCCTCTATCGGACTAGCGTTAGCCAAAAGAGTAATTAAAAGCAGGGGGATAATTCCGAATACTTTTTTCATTGGTATTATTCTTTAATTGTTGTTTATCTATCGCAAAGATAAGGAAACAACAAAGGAACTAAAGGGTAGTATTTGGCATAAAAAGTGTAATATTTGACACAAACTTATCTTTGTTTCTTCTTCCTGTGTCTCGAAAATAAGAAGCCGGCCATTAGAAGTAGAAGCGGCGGTATAGCTATATTTATAAATTCATAAAAGCCCCTGTTCTCATTAATTACTTGTTTTTTCAGCAACCTAAGCTTATAATCGTGCGAACGCAGATTCAGCCATTGCTCGTTTCCGGCTAGGTAATTAACGGCGTTAGTCACGAAATCAGCGTTGCCTAATTGTTCACCTGAGACTTCATCGTATCCCAATGGCAGAGGTTTTGCTTCATCACCTTGTCCTTTCCATTCGTTTTTAATTATACTTCCTGTTGCAACAACAATGATTCTTGTATACTTGCTCTGTTGTAATCTTCCTTGAGGCAATTCCTTGCAGCTATCAGGAGTAAGCTGGTTGATAAAAGCAGAAGGAAATTCTCCTTCAACGAGTCCGGCTACCGGAATATTCGGTTCGTTAAAATAAGATTCGTCGGCTGGCATTTCCACATAGCGCAAACTAACTTTTTCCGGAACACGAAGTGTATGCGCATTCGGAGAAGTAGAAAGCAGCACTTGTTTCTTCAGCTGACTGTTACCTACAAAAGATATGGTACTTACAAATTCCGATTTAAGAGAAGAAATATTTCGTGTAATTATGCTTTCTTCGGAAGGATTAATCAGTAGAGCAAAGTACCAGGGTAGGGTAGTAAATGCTTCTTTAGAACCATCTTTGGAAGATGCCAATCGAATGGCTGTGCATTGCATATCCTGCACTGTCACCGGGTTAATTCGTACGCCATAAGTAAAAAGCATATCATCCAGATTTACGTCCTGCTTTAAAGTTGATGATTCTCCGGTACCGTCAAAATCCTGCAGAGAAATCTTTATTCCGTCTATCAGCCAAAGAATTCGTCCTCCATTCATAAGGTATTGATCCAACGCAAATTTCTCTTTTTCAGTAAAAGCTTTTTGTGGAGAGGCGATAATCAGAACTTTGTAGGGGAGCAATTCTTCAGGATTCCCACTAAGTTGCCCTCTGTCCACATTGTAATATTTACTTAGTAGATTTGTTGCTTCGTATACATACGGTTCACTCCACTCTCCGTGTCCTTCAATAAATGCAATACGATCAGGATTGGTAATGGTTAGCACTCTCAAACCTTCTGTAATATTGTATTCCAGCTCTCCGGCCGAAGTATTAAGTACTTCTTGCGGGGTAAGATTCATATTCTTTTTAAGCAGACTAACCTGAATGGTATCTCCATTATATATCAACTCTGCCCATGGGAAAATTACTTTCGAGGAAAGTTTGCCTTCACGATCACGCTCATTAACAGAAAGACCACGCATCCCTTTGTTGTTCATTCTAAGATAATGCTCCTGACGGCTTTTTTCATCGGGCGCAGCCGATGGATTTATATTTTGCAGAATAATGCCATGTGTTGAATAAACCGAAAGTTCATCTAACATGTCGGTTACAGATGTACGCAACCTATCGAATGCAGGGTTTAAATCACCATTCAGATATAGAATCACTTTCAAAGGTTTATCAAGGCTTTTAACCAGTTTGCAACTTTGATCGGATAAAGTATAGCGTTTCTCGGAAGTCAGATCAACCCTTATAAAATAATAAGAAGAAATCAAGTTTATAGCTAACAGTAAAACTAGTAATCCAGTTCCATTTAAAATCTTCTTTTTCATCTTTTGCGTGTGTTTACTTGTATTGTCAGATAAATAAAGAAGAGTGTAATTGAGGCGAAATAGATCAGGTCACGGGTATCAATTACTCCTCTGGCCATAGATTGATAATGAGCCTGAATTCCCAGCTGAACCCAACCGTTGTGCAGACTTCCGCTTGTTGTTAGCGAAGCAATCAATTCAAATCCGTAGAAAGCAGAAAAAGAAAGTAATATCGCCAGAAGGAATGCCACCAGTTGATTGTTTGTAAGTGAGGAAGTGAACAATCCGAAACTAACAAACGTGGACAGCAGACAGAGTAATCCGCAATAGCCGCCAGTTGTTTCTCCCCAATCTATTCCATTAGTACTCAGTAAATAAATGCTAATTACATAAATTATGGTGGGAACCAAAGCGATAATCATTAATAGCCAGGCCGACCAGAATTTGCTCAAAACAATGGTGCTAATCTTTATCGGTCTCGAAAAAAGAAGTTCCAATGTACCCATTCTGTTTTCTTCAGCAAACATACGCATGGTTGTAGCAGGAACCAAAAGTAAGAAAAGGATAGGCGAGAGAGAAAAAAATGGTCTGAGCGTAGCATAATCTCCATCTGGCAAATTATATTCTCCGTTAAAGAACCATAGCATGAGCGATGCAGCCAGAAACCACACCAGGAGTATTACATATCCCATTGCCGAACTAAAAAATCCTGCTATCTCTTTTCTAATCAAATATTTCATTAATTGTTAGAATATTTATTACTTTTGTATGTTAGCTTTTAATGATTAACGGTACAAAGATACTTATATTGTATTGAAAGCGTATAGCTATGGATAGGAAAATGAAGATAAAAATAGTAGTCGTTACGTTCTTTTTGCTTCTTTTCATAGGAGCAGGAAGCTATTTTTTTACGAGTCTCAATACTCGTGGAAAGGCGGCCGGAATTAATCTTTTTTCTTTGGTCCCATCCGATTGCTCTGCAATATTTGAAACCAATGACCTTACTTCCCTTTTGAAAGAGCTGAAAGGAAAAAGTTATGGAAAAGAGTTGACTACTCATGGATTCTCTCTTATTGCCAAAGATTTAATAGACCATTTTAATGAATTAACAGCATCCGCTCCATCCGGATTAAGCCTACGGATAAACAAACTGCTTATCAGTTTTCATTCTCCGGGAACAGAAATGGATCAGGTACTTTATTTTCCAACAAACCCAGGAGACGAGAAATGGATTGAAGAACAAATCCAAAAGAAACGTCCAATAGATTTCCCTTTAAAATCAGTATTATACAAAGGCAAAAAGATAAATATTTGTCCTATGGGAGGAGATTTGTTCCTTTGTTACTACAAATCATCAGGTTTTGTAGCAGTCAGCTATTCCAAAAGATTGATAGAACAAGTGATAGATGCCCATATTAGTGGAAATTCAGTTTTAACTGATAAAGTATTTGGTTTTGCAAAAGATACTAAAACAGCTAATGGCATTGCTTCTTTATATGTGAAAGAGAAACAAACCGGCTGGAATTATCTGAATTTAAAATTTGATGATGATGCAATTAATCTTTCAGGAATTACCACGGATGCCGATACCAGTTCCTCGTTTGTAAATGCTATTAAGGAACAAAGTCCTATAGAACTCTTTTCGGGAAATATATTTCCAAGTTCTACATACTACATGAATCAAATGTCAATTTCACAAATTCAATATATTGCTGTCAATTCAGCACAGACAGAATATGATCTTGCATCTTACGGCGATGATGTTAAGGCAACAGATATTCAATTTATGTACTTTCTGAAAGGAAATGTTTCAGGAAGTTTAGCGGGATTCTCTTTTTGCTCAGATGATTCCATTCAGCGACCATTCTCATTGCTTTGCATTCCCATGCAAAATTCAATGAAAGCGGAAGCCGATTTGCGTTTGTTTATGCAAAATCGATCAATAAAAACAGAGAGTACTGCCGGCGGAAAAATCCAATTGTTTAATACCGGAAATAGAAGTTATCGCTTTTATTCACTACCTCCCAGCACCATTTTTTCTCAGCTTTCCGGCATTAAAGATGCAGATCTAAATACCTATGCTCTTTTCTATAAAGATAAGCTATTGTTAGCTCCCGATCCGGTCAGTGCTCTTTCCTATATTAATCAGATTGAGAAAGGTAATATAATAGAAAAAGATAGCATTTATAAGAAAAATATCTCTCATGTAGATACTCATTTCAATTTCTTACTTATGACCGATTTAGGAAAACTAGCTCTCTATCCGGAATATCGCTCGCGATTAATTCCTGATTTCTTCAGCCAGCACATGAGTTTCTTTAGCAATTTTATACTCCTAAATCAGCTTGTGTGTCGTGATAGAAAAGTTTATCCCAATCTGATATTTATTTATAAAGGCGAAAAGTAACGCTCTATGTTACTGAAATATTATATATCTTTGTAAGATAATTTAATTATTGAATATCCGGAAGATGATGATAAAAGATTATATATTCCTCTTATTATTTAGTGCAGGTGCTCTTTGGTGCTTGAAAGATCTCTTAAATATGAAAAATATTAAAGGCGAAAGTAAAAAAGAAAAGAAATTGTATAAAGAGAATAAGATATTGCTATTGGGTATATATATCTTTCTGGTAGATATGTACTTAGAAAAAATATTCTTTTGAATGATTGAGTTCTTAAAGCAACCCCAGAACTTCTTGTCAAGGATTGCTTTAAGAAAATAAAAATCGATATTATTTTTTAATCAAAGCTGTTATAGTATATTTTATCTCAGCTTTGGGGTTTTTTGTATATACTCTGACAATGCATGTCTTTGATGTTGTATTTTCTGTCCAGTTTACTTCAACTTGCCCTTTTGTACTTGTTATAGAAACTGACGTTAAATCCTCAGCAAGGGCATTCCATGCATAATTTAACTCCAATTTAGTTGATGAATTGAAAGAACCTGTAGTAATTAACGGTTTACAATTCTCAATCATAAACCCTTCGCTTATTGGGTAATTAATATTGTTTATCATTATTTGCTCTATTCCAAGTACACTTTTGGTGATAGGTTGTGGTCCGTCTTCATGCTTTTCACATGCCATAAGCAGACAAACAAAGATAAGTAATAGTTTAGCTTTCATTATAATTGTGTGTTTATATTTTTCGCAAAGATAATCATTGTAAAGAAATAAACAATTAGTTGCTTTAATGTTTGTTCATTTCGTAACCAAAATATGCCGTTTGGTGAACTAAATTTGTGGAAGTCTTTAGCTCAGACCATCTTTGCTGAAAAAATAAAATGTTATGAAGATAGAAAGAACAACCATTCCAATGCAATCATTTATTTATGGATTCTCTTTGAGTGCAGATTATTCAGAGTGCTACCAAACGTTCACCGATAAAAAATCGGTAACACTTGAATCATGTTTGTCATTGTTTTCATTTAAACCAAAGTGGGTTGACTTTCTATATAAGCTTCGTAACTTATTAGTAAAGCCATTTGGCTTGAAAACTTCTACTGACGAAATAACAAATATAAATCCTCAGAAAGGAGAAAGATTAAATTTTTTCGATGTGCTTGAAAGAAGTGAGACGGAAATTCTGATGTATGCAAACGATAAACATCTTGAAGGGTGGTTTTCTCTTCAATATGAACCTGATAGAAATAAGCACATTGTAAGGTTTATAACAGTCGTTTCTTTTCATAATTTAATGGGAGGAATTTATTTCTATACAATCAAGCCGTTCCATTACCTGATAGTCAGAGATATGTTGTACAGAATGTGTAATCAATAAAATATAAATTATGAAATCCTTATATAAAATTGTGAGTGTTGCAACTTCTTTATTATTAATTTATTTGTTTGTGCAATTACTTTTTATGCCAGGCTCTTTTATTAAAGATTTAGGACTACAATCTTCAGAAGCAGGATATGTACTTGCCAGAAGGGCATCCATGTTTATGTTGGGAATATCCGTGCTGATGTTTGGAACAAGAAATCTGCCTCATTCAAAAACGAGACAAACTATTTGTATGGCTACTGGAATTACACTGTTTGGATTATCCTGTGTAGGCAGTTATGAATATATTAAAGGAACAGTAAACTCTTCTATCTTGATAGCCATTATTTGTGAAACAATATTATGGGTGTGTTTTGGAATAATCTTATTAAAAAAATATCAGAATCAATAATTACTAAATAGAATATAATATGAAAACTCAGATTCTCTTGCTACGTATTGCTGGCTATCTAAGCTTGCTGTTTGTTGTCTTTCACTTGTTATTTTATCCGATGTTTAATTGGGAAAATGCACTGAATGGTTTATCAGGTATGAATAGGGCGATTTTTCTTACATACCATGCAATTTGTATCTTGATGCTGTTCTTTATGGGTATTATTCCAATCTTTCAGACAAAATCCCTCTTAGGCAGTTCTCTAAAATATGGTATCCTTAGTTTCTTTTCATTATTCTATCTGATTCGTATAGTGGCAGAATTTGCTCTTTTTGGAATTAGTTCCAGTAGTCCGATTATACTGATAATGTGTCTGGTTCCGATGATATTTTATGCTATCCCTTTGTTTTCAAAACAAATGGCTAAGCTGTAACAATTTGGTAAAATACCTTTGCATATATAACTTTTTTAATAGCTTTGTAGATTAAAATTAAATTATGAAATATATACTGAAAATACTTATCCACTCACTTTTCTGGCTGGTCTTCGTTCTGTTCTACCTGGTACTATATGTTGTGCCAAAGGGAGATCTATCAATCGCATTGCAAGAACTTACTATCCAGTTTTATATCAATTTTGTTTGGGCGGCAGTCATATTCTATTTATCCTATTATTGGCTGATACGATATTTTGAGAAAAGTCAGCTTGTCAGATACCTTATTCTTTCAGTGCTAATAAGTATTTCTGTTTCAGTTGTTTTCTTGATTATCTCAAAGCTTATTACCCCAGGAATAAATTTGCAGAATTATGTTCTCCTTTTGCCATCAATGGTTGGTACTTTTATTATAGCCCAATGTGGATGTTTGGTTAGAGGTTTTGAAAACTGGTTTGCTAATATTCAGCTGAAATCAGAAATAGAAAACAAAAATCTTAAGAACGAACTTAAATTACTTAGACTCCAGATTAATCCTCATTTTCTTTTCAATACATTGAATAATATTGATTCTTTAATTAGTAAATCACCTAAAACTGCTTCAAAAATGCTTATTACTTTGTCTGAAATGCTTAGATATATGGTTTATGAGACTAAAACGGAGACAGTTCCTTTGCAAAAAGAGATAGACTATCTTACCAGTTATATACAGCTTCAACAATTGCGCTTTAAGAATGTAGATTATATACGTTACTCTTTTCCAGAGCCAGATGTTTGTAACACTCAGGTTGCCCCAATGCTTTTTATCCCTTTTGTGGAAAATGCTTTTAAGCATTCGTATTATGCAGAGCCCATGCCGGTTGTTGATATAAAAATTGCTTTAAGTGATAATGTTTTAAGCTTCACATGTGTAAACTACTTCGATACTGAGACAATTTCCCCCAAAACAACTCAATCGGGCATAGGATTGGAAAACGTAAAAAGACGCCTTGCTCTTTTATATCCCAAGAATCATGAGTTGCAGATAATAAAGGAATTAAATACCTTTAGAGCTGAATTAACAATAAAGTTATGACAATATCATGTATCATAATAGAAGATGAGCCGTTGGCAGCAGAAAAGCTGGAGAGTTTTGTCGCCCGCATACCCTTTCTTAAGCTTAAAGGCAGTTTTGATAATGCCTTGGAAGGATTGCAATTCCTGAAAACGCAGACTGTTGATTTGCTATTTCTTGATATTCAGATGGAAAAGATTACCGGCATTCAATTGCTCGAAAATCTTTCCTCGAAACCCTATGTTGTCATTACATCTGCTTATTCAGATTATGCCTTGAAAGGATATGAATTGAGCGTCTTTGATTACCTGCTTAAACCATACTCTTTCGAGCGCTTCCAAATGGCAGTTAACAGAGTATCCGATGATCTGAAACAAAAAGCAGGAGTAAAGAATGAAAACAATAGTTCCCAAATCTTTATAAAAACAGAATATCGTCGTGAAAACGTACATCTCGATGATATTCTCTATATTGAAGGAATGCAGGGATATTTAAAGATTTATCTTTCTGATAAGAGAATTCTTACCAAGCAAAGCATGAAAGCTATATTGAAGACACTTCCCCAAGACCAATTCATTCAGGTTCATAAATCCTATATTGTTGCACTGTCTAAAATTGAATCTATTGAACGAAATCATATAAAAATCTCCGGTAAATTAATACCTGTTGGAGATTTTTATAAGATGCAGTTTTATGAAAGAATAGAAAATATTTGAATAAATAATGTCTAGAGTTTTTTCCTTTTTTTATTTGTCGCACCACTGGTGCGACAAATACAGTTTGTTGAAAAATGAAAATAAGTCTGTTTTACTATACAAGCTCATTTTCTCCCTGTTCTAAATATGATAAGATATTTTTAGGAGCACACAATTTCCATTCTCCAAAGTAAGTGGACGATTCTTCCTTGTTAGTTAAGTATTTTACGTGCGGACCTCCCTTTTGTTTGCATTCTGAAATAAAGTCATCTTAACCGAAGGCTTACGTTTAACTTTATCCTTAAAGTAATCTAATACAGCCTTATATTAAGGTTGCAAAATTAGATTTTAATGAGTATTCATCTCAATTTAGCAAACGAATTTGCCAAAATATACGAATTTAATTATCTTTGCAATCAAACTTAAATAAAAAACATGAAAAAGATTTTTATATCAATTATTTGTGTGTTTGTGTCAGTCTTAGCTTTTGGGCAGAAAACTGTTGGGTACACTTATAAACCTTTATCTGCAGAGGGGTGTACAGTAAAATTCTCTGTAGTACACCAAGAAGGTGTCTATTATATTATAACTTCTGTAAATTCTGATAGATTAGTGTTTAATGATTTACCAATTTTGATGCTGAAAACTTTTAAGAATGAAGTTATAAAACTTGAAGGCAAATCATTAAGTTCTACAACTGCAAGCACAGGAGTAATGGTGGGGAATATAATGGTACCCGTAACTGAAATTAAAGCCTTGGCGCAGTTTCCAATAGGGAAAGATCAAATAGAAAAATTGCAAGATGGAGTATGCAAGGTACGTCTTTCGACACTTCCGTTAACTCATGAAAGAGAGTTTGATAAAGATAAGATTGGTAAGAAATTATATAAAATGTTCCATAATGTTCTTAACTCTGAAGATGATTTTTAATAATACATTCAATCATCATCCAAATTTATCTAAAAATGATTATATTTGTGCTAGAGTTCATCACTCAATTGAGTGAAAGAAATCCATAAACGTTAGGCCTTGATGTCTAGCGTTTTTTGCTTTTTGTGTTTGTCTCAACACTGTTGAGACAAATATAGCTTATAATGAATTCTAGTATTGTATTTTATTTATCCGATATTATAATTCTAGGTATATATCTCTGGTTGAAAAAAATATGAAGTTTAAGTTTTGACATTAACAGCATTTTGTCTAGTTTTGTGCTTTCTGTATTATAATGTTATAAATGATCTATAAATGCAACTAACTCCTTACCATGCTAAATTTTTTGCTTACGATTTAAACCGTCAATTGCCCGCCAATGATATAGGAAAATTGACAGCTTCACTTCAAGACGCACAGGTTGATTTAAATCCTCATCAGGTTGAGGCTGCACTTTTTGCATTTCAATCACCTTTGTCAAATGGTGCAATTTTAGCAGATGAGGTTGGGTTAGGTAAAACGATTGAAGCCGGAATAATTCTTTCTCAGCAATGGGCTGAAAGAAAACGTAAATTAATCATTATTTGTCCGGCTAATCTTCGTAAACAATGGAATCAGGAATTACTCGATAAGTTTTTTCTACCTTCAATAATTTTAGAGGCAAAGTCTTTTAACCAGTCTATAAAAGACGGAAATCTTAATCCATTTGATGTTTTAGATAATATTGTTATTTGTTCTTTTCAGTTTGCACGAGCAAAAGCTGCTTATTTAGAGAATACAGCTTGGGATTTAGTGGTAATTGATGAGGCTCACCGCTTAAGAAATGTATATAAATCTTCAAATAGAATTGGAAACACTCTGAAAGATACGCTTTCAAATAGGAAAAAAGTTTTGTTAACTGCTACACCTCTTCAAAATTCAATTCTTGAATTGTATGGGCTTGTCAGTATAATAGATGATTATGCTTTTGGAGACCTTAAAAGTTTTAAAACAAAATATAGTCGTCAGCTTGAAGAAGAAGATTATACTGAATTAAAGAAACGTTTGCAGGCTTTTTGTAAAAGGACTCTTAGACGTCAAGTTCTGTCATATATTAACTATACTGAGCGAAAGGCCATTCGAGAAGAATTTACACCTAATGAAGATGAACATTTGCTATACACATGGGTTTCCGAATATCTGCAACGGCCTAAATTATATGCACTACCTAATAGTCAGAGACAGTTGATGACTTTGATTCTGAGAAAGCTTCTTGCTTCTTCTACCTATGCAATTTATGGCACATTAGATTCATTAGTGATTAGGCTCGAAAAACTTTTGCAGAAAAATGAATCAAACTTAATTAGCAATATTGAAACAGATTATGAATTGTTAAGTGAAATTCAGGATGAATGGTTTAACGAGGAGGAAGAAGAAATTACTGTTGTAGAAGAAACACTGCCAGACGAAGATATTGAGGCTATAAAATCTGAAATTCACGATCTAAAGAAATTTCGGGACTTAGCATATAGTATTAAAATTAATTCAAAAGCCAATCACCTCTTTACGGCTTTGGAAAAAGCTTTTGTAGAGTTGCGTAAGTTGGGTGCAAATGAAAAAGCATTGATTTTTACTGAATCTCGTCGCACACAAGAGTATTTGAATACTACACTTACAGCACAGGGGTATAATGTGGTTTTATTCAATGGAGTCAATAATGATCCATTATCTAATAGAATATATAAAAAATGGTTGCTAGATCATAAGAACTCAGATAAAATAACAGGTTCACCTACTGCGGACAAACGGGCTGCATTGGTTGATTATTTTAGAAATGAAGCAACTATTATGATAGCAACCGAAGCTGCAGCTGAAGGAGTAAACTTGCAGTTTTGTTCTTTGCTTGTTAATTATGATTTACCCTGGAACCCGCAGCGTATTGAGCAACGCATTGGGCGATGCCATCGCTATGGCCAAAAGTATGATGTGGTAGTGGTTAATTTTCTCAATAAAAAAAATGCTGCCGACATACGAGTTTATGAGTTGCTTGATGAAAAGTTTCGCTTGTTTAGCGGCGTATTTGGTGCGAGTGATGATATTCTTGGAACTATTGGAAACGGCGTTGATTTTGAGAAACGCATTGCACAGATTTATAATGACTGCCGAACTCCTGAAGAAATTCAGAAAGCATTCGATGATCTGCAATTGGAATTGCAACCCGAGATAAATCAGAAAATGCAAAGTGTTCGTTCCACTTTGTTGGAAAAGTTCGATGAAGAAGTACGTGATAAATTACGTGTTGATTATGAGAATGCGAAAGCTTACTTAAATACCTTTGAACAAAAGCTTTGGAAAACAACGAGATTTTATCTGAATGATTATGCTTCATTTATTGATAATGAGTATTCGTTTACGCTCCATAAAAATCCTTTTCCCGAAGAACAAATACATTCTGGTCCGTATATGATTCTGAAATCTGAAGGTGTCAAGAAAAAAACTGATTTTTATGTTCCTGATGATACTAATGTTTATCGTATAGGTCACAAGCTTGCCCAACGAATCCTGAGAGAATGTACAAAGTTGGAAACTCCTGTTGCCGAGGTGGTTTTTGATTATACTAACACTAATACTAAAATTACAGTATTAGAAGAGTATGTAGGTTGTTCAGGCTGGATGCAGATAGAACAACTCAGTATTCATTCTTTTGGAAATGAAGATTATAACCTAATTGCCTGTGTGGTAGAAAACGGAGATGTTATTGAGAGTGAAATTGCAGAACGTTTGTTTTCTTTAAATGCAGTTGTGTTGGGAAAAGAAGAACTGCCCAATAAGGTATTACCGGTTTTTGAAGAAATTCTGCATCAACAGAAGCAATCAATTATCTCTATGAATACCGAGAGGAATAAAGATTTCTTTGATACTGAAATGGATAAACTGGAACAGTGGGCTGAGGATATGAAAATTGGGTTGGAAAAAGAAATTAAAGATTTAGATGCAGAAATAAAGCTTCGTAAATCCGAAGCTAAGAAAATTTTAAATCTCGAATCCAAAGTTCGTGCACAGCGATCAATTAAAGAACTTGAAAAAAAACGAAGCGAAAAGCGTCAAAGACTTTTTGTTGCTCAGGATGATATTGACAATCGGAAAGAAGAACTTTTATCGGATATTGAAGAGCGCTTGCAGCAGTCTATAGATAAGAAAGAAATCTTTTCAATAAAATGGAGGATGATATAATGGTAAAAAAGATAAAGCCCGTAGAAACGGGCTTTAATATCTTATCACTTAGTTACGTGCAACTTTGATAGTTGTAGAGGCTTGACTAAGTATTACGGCACAAAAATACATAAATTGTGCATGCAAACAAAATATTTTAGAAGAAAAATGAGCATAAATTACGGGAAAATAAAAAAATATATTTCTGCATCTCGCCTTCAAACATACGAAATTGTATGTTCGAATAATACCCAGCGTGCACTTAAGGCATATCAAACAAATATAAGGCTTTCTCAAGCATTTTATCCATTACTTACCATGGTTGAAGTGGTACTTCGAAATGCGATTAATGAAGAACTGACTGATCATTTCTCAGATGCAAATTGGCTGATTAATCAGCAAACCGGGTTTATGGTCGATCCTTCTTTAACGACTATTGATCGTCGTACAAATCAACCCAGACACAATCATTATTTAAAGATAAGTGTAGAAAAGTCTATACGGAAAATAAGAATTGGTTGTACGCAGGGCAAGATTATTTCTACTTTAGAGTTTGGCTTCTGGACTGCTTTTTTTGATAACTATCATTATCGGATTTTGTCAGGATCACCAATACGTATATTTTCAAGACTACCTTCTGGAACAAATAGGGCTGTTGTATTTGATAAGCTTACGAGAATACGTGATTTCCGTAACAGAGTATATCACAATGAACCAATTATCTTTGATAAAAATAACGCTGGAACTCCGTATTATAGCTTGGATAAGGCAAATGAAATATATCAAGACATAGAAGATATTTTTACATGGTTAAATCTTGATTTTGTTAAATGGACTAAAAAAATTGATAATGTTCCTTTTGAATTAAAACGTACTTATTACGTCATCAATCATTATCCTTCCAGAAAATATTATTATTTTCGTGTTAAATTAGGAATATCTCATTATAAGAAAAAATATATCAACTAAATATGCCTCAAAATAACAAACAAAAACTTGAACTCACTTGGATAGGTAAGGGTGAAGAACCTAAACTGGAACCTCGTATTCTTATTGAAAACCCTGAATATAGCTATGGTGATCCGAATACTGAAAATATACTTATTCATGGTGATAATCTACTTGCTCTCAAAGCTCTTGAACAAGATTATGCAGGTAAAGTGAAATGTATTTGTATTGATCCACCATATAATACAGGTAGTGCTTTTGATCATTATGACGATGGAATAGAACATAGTTTATGGTTAAATTTAATGTCTCAACGGCTTAAGATCTTGAAAAATTTATTATCTGATGTTGGCACAATATGGATAGCTATAGATGATAATGAATGTCATTATTTAAAAATTCTCTGCGATGAATTATTTGGACGTAACTGTTTTATTGCTTCGGTAGCATGGAGATCTGGTGATGCTCCAAATAATGATTCTAAGCAAATTTCGATTGATCATAATACCATATTGGTATATTCAAAGAAAAGTGATTGGCGCTCAAAATCATTGCCAAGAACTGAAGAATCAAATGCACATTATAAAAATCCTGATAATGATCCTCGTGGCTCTTGGTTTTCTGGTAATGTTTCTTCTCCTAATCCACGCCCTAATTTGAGATACGATTTAATGGCTCCAAATGGCAATGTTATTTTACCTCCAAATAATGGTTGGAGATGGAAAAAGGAAAGAATGTTAGAAATGATTAATTCAGGAGAAGTTGTCTTTTCGAAAGATTTTACACGTATTATAAAAAAAACATATTTATCAGATCAAAAAGGGCTTGCACCTTCTAGTATATGGTCTGATATTGAAGATACAGGACATAACCGCCAGGCAAAATATGAATTAATTAAGCTATTTCCTGGGATTCCGACATCGGAATTATTTAAAACGCCAAAGCCTGAGAAACTGATAAAAAAAATACTGCAAATATCAACCGATGAAAGAGATATAGTCTTAGATAGTTTCTTAGGTTCTGGAACAACCGCAGCTGTAGCTCACAAAATGAATAGACGTTGGATAGGCGTTGAACTTGGCGAACATGCAAAAAGTTTATGTTATCCGCGTTTGATGAAGGTTGTTGACGGTGAGCAGGGTGGTATAAGCAAAGCAGTCAACTGGCAAGGTGGCGGTGGTTTTAAGTTTTTTGAGTTAGCACCTCCATTATTGAGTGAAGACACTTATGGCAATTTGGTGATTAGTAAAGTATATAATGCTCAGATGTTAGCTGCAGCAATGGCAAAGCATGAGGGCTTTCATTATCAGCCAGATGAAAACAAGTATTGGAAACAAGGGCGTTCCTCTGAACAAGATTATATTTTTACTACCTCTCAGTATATTACTCGTCCTATACTTGATGTAATAGCTGAAGATTTACTCTCTGAAGAAAGTTTACTAATTTGTTGTTCGCAATATGAAACTGGACTTGAAAATGCTTATCCAAATATAAACATTCGTAAGATTCCAGCTATTTTGCTTAATAGATGTGAGTTCAAGCAGGATAGTGATTATAGTTTTAATATTGTAAACAGCCCACTTGATGAACTTCGCCCCGAATTGGGTGAACGTATTAAGCAGGAGCCTGTAGTTATAGCTAAAGATAAACTTAAACATACTACTGAAATGCCCGATTTGTTTAGTCAATCTCTTAATGAATAAGCTATGAATAAAAACGCCAATTATATACGTAATCGTCTGAGTCTTCGTGCTCCACAGGAAGAGTCACTAAATATATTATCAGAGCTATATGAGTTGATGCAACCTGTGGGTAACAAAGGTGTGCTAAGCTTGTCAGACATGCTCAATATTGTTAAAAGTAAGTATCCAACCTGTACGGATTTTGAACGAAATTTTCCGTCTATATGTTTTGCATTAGCAACAGGTGTAGGTAAAACCCGCCTTATGGGGGCTTGTATAGCGTATCTATATTTGGAATATGGAATAAAGAATTTCTTTGTATTAGCCCCTAATCTCACAATTTACAACAAGCTGATTGAGGATTTCTCAAATTTTAAGCATCCGAAATATGTTTTTCGTGGTATTGCCGATTTTGCACAAAATGCACCACGTATCATTAACGGTGATAATTACAGTCAGTTTTCGGGAAACGAGTTATTCCAGTCTGTAAATATCAATGTATTCAATATCTCGAAAATCAATTCAGAAACACGAAAAGGTAGTGCCCCTCGTATAAAACGAATGTCGGAATATCTGGGTGACTCTTATTTTAACTATTTGTCAAGTTTACCCGATTTAGTAGTATTAATGGATGAATCACACCACTATCGGGCTGATCGTGGAATGACTGTTATCAATGAATTAGACCCAATTCTGGGATTAGAATTCACAGCTACTCCGCAAACTCAGTCAGGTACGAAATATACAAAATTTAAAAATGTGGTTTATGAATACAGTCTTGCTAATGCCATAGCCGATGGTTTTGTGAAAAAGCCTGCAGTTGCAACGCGAAAAGACTTCGATCCTTCTCAATATAGCACTATTGAATTAGATAGGATGAAGTTGTTAGACGGTGTTCGTATTCACGAAAATACTAAAGCTGAATTAGCTATTTATGCCCGTGATAAAGGAACTAAGGAAGTTAAGCCGTTTATGCTGGTTGTTGCTGTAGATACAACTCATGCTTCGGAACTAAAAGAAATGATTCAGCAAGATGATTTCTTTAATGGCTATTACAAGGATAAAGTGATGGATATTCATTCTAATCAGACTGGTGCAGAAAAGGATGAAAATATAGAATTACTGCTAAGCCTTGAAGAACCGGATAATCGGATTGAAATAGTTATTCACGTAAATATGCTTAAAGAAGGCTGGGACGTAACCAATCTTTATACAATTGTTCCACTTCGTAGCTCGGCTTCACGTACACTTACCGAACAAACTTTGGGGCGAGGGCTGCGTTTACCGTATGGCAAACACACTGGAGATGATAATGTAGATACGCTAACCATTGTTCAGCATGATAAATTTCAGGATATTGTTGATGAAGCTAACAAACCGGATTCTATTATTCGTATTCAACATATTATTGTGCTGGACGATACCGACGGCAATGTACGGAAAGAGATTATTACATCTCAATCTCAGTTTGAAGAAGAGATCGAACAACGGAAAGCAGTTGCTGAACAGCTGGAAGGAGCCAAGAAAGAAAAAGAAATTATCAATATAAAGCGTGATGAATTTATTCTTCCTTTCCTGAATACTGTAGCCCCCAAAGCTGCCAGTTTTACAAAGGAGGCCATCACAACCGCTGAGCATATAGAAACATTTAAAAAGACTTACCTGGAAAAACTAAAATCTGAAGGTCGTTTGTTTGCAAACGACGAAGTGAATGAAGCGGCAGAACGTTATATTTCCATTGCAGAAAAATTTATTGATAATACAATACCTATTCCGCGTTTGTCAATCATCCCTTCAGGCAACTCAAAATTGATTTTCCATGATTTTGATTTAGATACTTCTAAAATGAAATATCAACCGGGTTCAGAAGAGATTGTTACGAGAGAATTGCAGTCTGGAGTTCAGCGTGAATTAGCTGTAGGTCGGGCTTATTTTAAAGAACGATATATTGAAGATCATCTTGTTTCCGTATTGATTGACAAGCAGGAAATTTGGTATGACGAACATAAAGATTTGTTATATAAGTTGGCAAATCAGGCTGTTTTGCACTTTCAGTCTTATCTGGGTGATGAAAGGGAGGTAGTTAATGTAATAATTAACTTTAAAATACCTATTGCCGAACAGATTTATCAGCAGATGATGGCTCACCACGAGATCATTCACGAAGGTTTCGAGAAACCAATCATGAAAGTACGCCCGTGTTCTGAAATAAAAGATCCTTCAATCTCAAAGAATGTAGGTGACAGAATCTATGATTATAAAGAAAGTATTGAACCTGTTTCTGCTATCAGAAATAAGATCTTTGGAGGTTTTGTTAAATCTTATCACAAGTTGTATAAATTTGACAGTAAAACAGAAAAAGATTTTGCAGTAATTCTTGAACAGGATAATGATTGTATAAAATGGTTACGTCCTGCAAAATCACAATTCCAGATTTATTACGGTCGACCTTCAAAAGAATATATGCCTGACTTTGTAGTAGAAACACCGGATTTTATTGCTTTAGTCGAAACTAAGAAAAAAGACGATATTGAGACAGAACAAGTGCAATCAAAAGCAAAGGCAGCTTTAAACTATTGTATCAATGCCACTGAATACAATAAACAAATAAATGGTAAACCTTGGAAGTACATTTTAATTCCTCATAATGCAGTCGCAGTCAATATGAGCTTAAATAATCTTTTCCATCAATATGAATATTTGGGATAAGTCTGTCTAATTAGCTTATTAAATACCTTTGTAAGATTTGTGATGGGTAAATCTTACAAAGATATTTAATGAGTTGTTTTATAGAATAATGTTTAAATGATAGGATAATCTACCTCTCTGATTTCTCAAACCCAGCCGCACTAATCCTTTTCTTCATCTTAGAAGAAGCTCTAAAATTCACACTCTTCACCTCAATACTCTCAGCACGATGAGGTTCTTCTGGATCAAAGTCTTGACGAAATTGAGCAGAGAGTTGGAAAGCACCATAATCATTTAAGGCTACGGTGTAACCGTTCTTCAATGCTTTTTCTATAGCACTAAATGTTTTGGTTATTGCAAGTTCCATTTCTGTACGTAGTAACGGATCGTTTCCTGCAATGTATTCGGCTAATGCTTTGGTGTTTAGCTTTTCTCTGCTTCTTATTATGGGATGAACGCCGCCTTTTTTCTTTGTGTCTTTACTTAAATTATCGTTTATCTCCTTGAATTTATATGGTATGCCCATGGTAATTAATGTTTTATTGGTTTATGATTTCTACAAACATGTACAAGATTGAAAACGAACATGTACACAATCGATGTACGATCGTGTACATGATCGAGTTGATGTCTCGTTTTGTTTTTACTAATTCATTTAGTCGTTTTCTCTAATATGTCTATATGCTTGACCTATAATGCAATATGTAAATATAGGTATTGCTATTGGTGGCAGGAGTGGCAGGAAAAAAGAGTATTTTTCGGTTTCAAAAATATTTTTTTGAGAATTCCGCAAATTGCATAATTTTCAAAATTTAATTTTCAGAATGGCAAAAAGGTTATTTTTCCTGCCACTCCTGCCACCAAATAATCAGTTTACTCTTTTAAATAGATATGATAAACTGTATATCCGTTTATCCTTTTCCATTGAAAACCAAGTGATTTCAGGTTTTTACCCAGTTTGTTTATCATCTTCTTACTAATAGCAATCCCCGTCTTACTCTTAATATGTTCCGCCAGTTTTGCAGCAGAAAGATAAATACCTTCCTCTTCACCTTCCGGTTTACGGTAGTATTCATAGAAAAGTTCCATATCCGCATCGGTTTCCATGTAGTGCTGGTTGTGTTGTTCCACAATGCTATTTTCTTCCGAATTGAAATAATAACGGAATCCATTCAGAATCAAGTTCCATGCCTGGGCGTAGAGTTGCTTGTAATCTATGGTGAAATCGAAATTGATAGGACCGGTTACTTCATGGCATAGGTTACGGCGACTACCTGTATAATCTCTCAGAATATCCAGGTGATTGGTTGTGCCGAAGAACGAGGCGTGGCGCGTGAAATTTCGTGGGGGACGGTCCGGCGAGGTGCGTATGTTGATGTTGAACGTGGTGAACAACTCTTTTACCGTTTCCTGATCGTAGCGCTGAATGGTGTCCAGCTCGTCGATATTCAGAATGGCACTGGTGCTTAGTTTCATGCGGGTGGCATTGGCATTATTGGAAAATACATTGGCATCGAAATGACTTTTTCGCCACTCGGGAGGCAAGAGGCGTTCCGGCCAGGTGGATTTTCCCATACCGTGCTTGCCGCCAATCAATACCAGAATCTGATGATTAATTACTCGGTCGTTTATCAGTGAAGCAACTAATGCCACGAACCATTTACGGAAGCACCATTCAAAATATTCGGGATCTTTGGTGGGTACGGTGGCTGCCACATCGGCAATATAGTCGTGCCCGTCCCATTCGGTGAAAGGGACAAAGATAAAATCCTTGAAAGGGTGGTAGGAGGGAGTAAACTCGGAATCTACCATTGCCTTTACATCATTCAGGGTGCAGTTTATGCCTTCTTTGTGTGCCCGGATATAAATGGTGTTGAGGTGATGGTCGCGAAGTTCGGTCCACTCATGACTGGAATGATCGGCATAACGGAATTCAATGCCTTGCAATATAACATTGCGGCGCAGCATGAAGTTGCGTTTGATAAACTCTTCGAGCTTCTGTGTCTCTTTCTCCACTTTTGTCAGTCCGCTGTCAGTACCGGCAGCATCTTCGTACTCCTTGTACTTAATACGGATGGTCAGACGAAGATCATCGGCAGTAAAATGTTCGGTGGTGCAACGCTGAAGTGCCAGTTTGGCTGTTTCAGCTTCAGGAATTCCTGCCACGCAACAAAAGTATGCCAAAGCGTACACAAACTGCGATCTGTTCTCTTTCCGGAACGACTCCACATTGAGTGCATTTGAGTAAGCACGGTCGAAAGCTCTTCTTATTTCGGTATCCCGCTGTTCGCCAATAGGCAGATGATCATAAGAAATTGCTTCTCCCTCCATGTCTCGGAGTAGCTTCGTTGTTTTCTTCTCGAAATCCTTCTTCGTAGCTATCAGAAATGTTTCGGCTTCGGGATTGAAAAACAGCTCAGGGTCGTAAGAGGCTGAGGTTAACTGTAATAATGAATGTTCGTTTTTCTTAAAGTCAATATACAAACAGGATTCATAATATAAGCTGACAACGGAAAAAGCGTGAGCGTGAAATTTGCTAATCTCCTCATTACTATCGGGTATGGAGCCGTCCGGACTGGAAACGGGAGATAGAATTACAACTCCTGTACCTTCTGTGGTAACAAATGCTGCCAGGGTATTGGGCTCTTGTGCTGCCTTTTCCCGTAAACGAATAGCTTGTTCGGGTTCCAGTTGGCCACTGTTGAGCTGAATCACTCCATTGTACTGCTCCATATTAGTCTTTGTACGTCCGCCGTGAAAGGAAGCGGCAAATGTAAAGGAGGGGAGTTGCTGCCATGCTTTGACAGAATCGCTGCTTTGACTTCGGATACTGTCAACCAGTGTTGCGTACTTCAGTGTTTTGAAAGAGTTGATAACTGTTTCTATAGCGAGGTTTTCTACAAACGTGGGACGCCCTTTGTTCCCACCAATGTATAAGGATGCATTCATAGTATTTTTATTTTAATATTTTTGTAAGTGCAAAGATTATATATATACAATAATCGTGCCAGATATTGCTAAATTATTAACAATGGGTTGAAATAATTATTTGTCATTGAATAACAATGATTTTCATATAATAAAAACATTTCAATTTATTGTATTTTAAAAAATGTATTACCTTTGGCTCTGAAAATTGATTATAAATAGTAATTCGTGATTATTAAGAACCTATGAAGCGAAATCTTTTTTTATCTCTGTTATTAATGGTTGTTTTGGCATCCTGTAACCCAAGGGTAGTTACTGACATAGTAAAAATATATCCACCTATTGTTGTACCCGATTCTGTTATTGTTTACGGGGTAGGTCAGCGTGTTCCGGTCTCTGCCAGGACCATTGGACGGGTGAGTGTGGGAAAAGGAAACATTGCTGCTAAATGCACTTATTCTGATGTTCTCCTTCTGGCAAAAACGGAAGTTGCCAAAGCGGGTGGAAATGGGTTGATGATTACCAGTCATTCCATGCCTTCCTCTGGTGGAGGTAATTGCCATGAGATTGCAGGAAGTATATTGCTCCTGAAAGATGGTGCGGTGAAGAAAGACTCTTTGTCTGATGCCGTGTTTAAAAACCTGGCTGCAGAACAAAATGAAGTGATACGAAGGCATTCAGTTCCCGGAAACACTTTCTCTGTTAATATTGGTTATGGACATATTTTTAGCAATATATATGTTGCAGATGATAATTTTCTGAATGGAATACCTCTGCGTAATGGAGTGGATTGGCGTTTGCAGTATGATCATACTTTTTCAAGTGGGTTGGGAATGGGCATTCTTTATTCCGGATTTCGTTCTTCGGGATGGGTGTATGGCACAAAAGATTCTTTTCTTGAAAATTACATTGCGCCTGTGTTGAGTGGGCGATGGAAGTTTACTGATAAATGGATTGTGAAGGCCGAATTCGGAATTGGTTATTACAGACATGACGAGAACGCCAGTAATGGATATCATATATGGGCTGATGGAACAGCACTGAATCTTGATTTGGGATTGGAATACATGGTGACTCCTCATTTAGGACTGGGTGTGAGCGCAGGGCTTTTGTGCGGTTGTGTTGGGGATATGAAAGATAACAGGGGCAATGTTTATTCTTCGTATTACTGCGAAACAAACGGAGTAGCACGATATACTTTGCTTACCGGATTCAGATATTATTTCTGAGACGCTCTCTAAAAGATCGAAATAAAAAATCCTGTTTGAATGAACAAACAGGATTTTTTATTATAGTATGAACGTGATTACTTTACGGGAATCTTTTCTATTCTTTTTTGATGACGGCCGCCTTCAAAATTTGTAGAGAAGAACTCAGTCATAATATGATCGGCTGTTGTCGTGTCGATAAAACGACCCGGCATAACCAGAATATTTGCATCGTTGTGCTGACGGGCAAGATGCGAGATCTCCGGTGTCCAGCAAAGTGCCGCACGGATATCCTGATGCTTGTTCAACGTCATGTTAATGCCATTACCACTACCGCAGATAGCAATACCCGGATAACATTCGCCATTTTCGATGGCTGATGCCAGCGGATGTGCAAAATCTGCATAATCGCAACTGTCTGTTGTGTACGTTCCAAAGTCTTTGTATGCCCAACCCTTGGCTTCGAGCCAGCTCTTAACGAACTGTTTCAGTTCAAAACCTGCGTGATCGGAGCAAATACCAATAGTTTTCATTTTTATCTGTTTTCAGTTTATGTTAGATTATAACATTGCCTTAACCTGATTGTACACGTTCTGAGCTGTGAAACCAAGTTTTTCGTCAAGAACCTTGTAAGGTGCAGAGAATCCGAATGATTCCAGACCAAATACCTTACCGTTAGCACCTGCCAAGCCTTCAAGGTTTACTGGTAAACCTGCTGTAAGACCAAATACTTTAGCTCCGGTTGGGATAATTGATTCCTGATATTCCTTGCTCTGGCTACGGAACAATCCTTCAGATGGAACAGAAACAATGCGAAGTTTTACACCATCCTTGCGAAGCAATTCTGCTCCGGCAACAAGTGTAGAAACTTCAGAACCTGAAGCGATAAGAACTACATCAGGGTTTTCGTCAGCTCCGGCAACAATGTAAGCACCTTTTGCAGTGTCTGCATAGTTTGTTCCTGCAGGAAGATTAGCAATATTCTGACGAGAGAAGATTAATCCTGTTGGAGTTGAAGTATTTTCCATAGCAAGTTTCCATGCTTCTGTAGTTTCTTCAGCATCAGCCGGACGAAGTACCAACATTGAGTTGTGTCCGTTGTGGTTTTTAAGTTTTTCCATCAAACGGATCTGAGCTTCCTGTTCAACCGGTTCGTGAGTAGGTCCGTCTTCACCCACACGGAATGCGTCGTGAGTCCAGATAAACTTCACTGGAAGTTCCATCAAGGCAGCCATACGTACTGCTGGTTTCATGTAATCAGAGAATACAAAGAATGTACCGCAAGCTGGAATTACACCTCCGTGAAGTGCCATACCGATGCAAACACATGCCATTGTTAATTCAGCAACACCTGCCTGTAAGAAAGCACCGCTGAAATCGTCTTTTGTAAAGGCGTGAGTTTTCTTTAAGAATCCGTCTGTCTTATCAGAGTTTGACAAGTCGGCAGAAGCACAGATCATGTTTTCTACCTGAGTAGCCAATGCACCAAGTACTGTAGCAGAAGCACCACGAGTAGCGTCGTTTGCTTTTTGCTTAATACCTGCCCAGTCTACTTTAGGAGCTTTGCCTGAGAAGAATTCTTCTAATTTTGCAGCAAGTTCTGGGTTAGCTTTAGCCCATTCTGCTTTAGCAGCATACTTGGCAGCAACGATTTCTTTCAGTTCGGCAGCACGCTTAGCGTAAAGTTCTGCAACTTCTGGGAATATTTTGAAAGGATCTGTTGGATCACCTCCTAAGTTTTTAATAGTTTCGTCATAAGAAGCACCACTTGCACTCAATGGCTGACCATGAGTTGAGCATTGGCGTTCGAAGCTTCCTTGTTCGGCTGTGACGGCACCTTTACCCATGATGGTTTTACCAATAATAAGGGTAGGACGTTCTTTTTCTGCTTTCGCAGCAGTAAGAGCCTTGCGGATTTCGTCTGGATTATTACCGTTGATAGAGATTACGTTCCAGTTCCATGCTGCATATTTCTTTGCAGTATCTTCACAGGTTACAGCATTTGTTCCTGTTGAAAGCTGAATATCATTAGAATCGTAAAACATAACTAAGTTGTCAAGTCCCAGGTGTCCGGCTAAACGACCTGCTCCCTGAGAAATCTCTTCCTGAATACCTCCGTCTGAGATAAATGTATAAATGGTTTGTCCCATTACTTCGCCGAAGCGAGCTTTCAGGAATTTGGCAGCGATAGCAGCACCAACAGCGTATGCATGACCTTGGCCTAGAGGACCGGATGTGTTTTCTACTCCACGCATTACGTCTACTTCAGGGTGTCCCGGAGTTGGGCTTCCCCATTGACGGAATTGTGATAATTCATCCAATGTGTATTTACCTGTAAGGGCTAGGATGGAATACAACATGGGTGACATGTGTCCTGGGTCTAAAAAAAAGCGGTCGCGACCTTCCCAACGAGGATTTTCAGGATCAAATTCCAAAAATTCAGAGAAAAGAACGTTCACAAAGTCTGCGCCACCCATGGCACCGCCCGGGTGTCCTGAGTTTGCTTTTTCTACCATAGAAGCTGCTAAAATTCGCACATTATCTGCTGCGAGATTCATTAGTTTACTATCATTCATAATAATTGATTCATTAATTTAGGGGCAAAGATAGCAGTTTGTGAGTAATAAACTGCTAGAATAGAGCGATTTTTTGTTGAAAATATCGAGGTTGAAAGCGAGACCGGGAGAGATCTTAGAGTATAAAATACAATAAGTTATTTATCAGAAATACACTAAGATATTTCGATCTTTTCCCGGCCTCGCTTGAAGAGATTTATTAGCAGAACAATTCTTTTTCAGTGAATTGTCCAACTTTTACATATTGTTCATAAATTGCCTGATATGCTTTTGCATTTTCTGCATTTGGAGTATATTCCGAAGCAAATCCTGGTCCCATAGCCTGTTGTGCTTCTTCTACCTTACCATAGACGCCTGCAGCTGTTGCAGCAAACATAGCAGCGCCTAAAGCACATGCTTGTTCCGTTTTGCAGACTTTAATAGGCATGTTTAGTACATCAGACAAAGTTTGCATTACGAATGGTGATTTCAAAGAAATACCACCGATACCGATTACTGCATCGATTTGTACGCCTTCGCTACGGAAACGGTCGACAATTGCTTTTGAACCGAATGCTGTAGCTTCTACCAATGCACGGAAGATGCGTGGAGCTGAACTACCAAGAGTAAGTCCGGTAATTGTTCCTTTCAACATCTGGTTAGCATCCGGAGTACGGCGGCCATTCATCCAGTCGGTAGCAATTACTGTACTTTCGCTGATTGGAATTAGCTCGGCTTCTTTTGTTAATGCAGGGATAATCTGGCTGCATGCTTCATCTACCAATTTAGCTTTTGTAGCTTCATCGATAAGTGTGCTGTTGCCTATGATTTTTTTGATAGGGAACTCAAGAACTCTCTTGAACCAAGCATATACATCACCGAAAGCAGATTGTCCGGCTTCCAGACCAACATATCCAGGGATTACTGAGCCGTCAACCTGTCCGCAGATACCTTTGATCAGCTTGTCGCCCATCTCTTCATAAGAAGAAACCATGATGTCGCAAGTTGAAGTACCGATAATGCGTACCAGTGTGCGAGGTGTTACACCTGATCCTACAGCACCCATGTGGCAGTCGAATGCTCCGCCGGCTACAACAACGTTTGTTGTTAAACCAAGACGCTTAGCCCATTCTTCTGTAAGGTGACCAACTGCCTTATCAGCAGTTTCTGTCTCTGTAAACAGACGATCACGGTAGCCAGCCAAAAGTGGATCAAGAGCTACAAGGAAGTCTTCAGCTGGAAGTCCGCCCCATTTTTCGTGCCACATTGCTTTGTGTCCTTCAGCACAACGGCTTCTTACGATATCTTCTGCTTTATTGGCTCCTGTAAGAATTGCAGGTAACCATTCGCAGTGCTCAACGATAGAGTAAGCGCTTTTGCGTACAGCTTCATCTTCACGAAGTACGTGAAGAGCTTTTGCCCAGAACCATTCTGAAGAATAGATACCACCTTCGTAAGCTGAATAGTCAATCTTCCACTCTTTGCAAAGCTTATTGATTTCGGCTGCTTCTTTTACTGCTGTATGGTCTTTCCAAAGTACAAACATTGCATTTGGATTTTCTGCAAATTCAGGCAGTAAAGATAGGGGAGTACCAGCTGCATCTGTAAACACAGGAGTACTTCCGGTTGTGTCAAAAGCAATACCAACAACTTGTTCTGCAGTTCCTGCAGGGCATTTTGCCAGTGATTCTTTGATAGTTGCTTCCAGTACTTCAATATAATCAAGCGGATGCTGACGATATTGGTTAATTGCAGGATCGCAATATTTTCCTTCTGTCCAGCGAGGATAGTATTTTACGGCTGTAGCCAATTCTTCCCCTGTCAATGCATCTACAATGATTGCACGGGCAGAATCACTACCGTAATCTAATCCGATAACATATTTTTTTGCCATATTACATCAAAGCTTTGTTAAGCATATAATAAACATCATTTGTGCGAAGCTCTTTCTTGAAGTTGCTGATAGTTGTATCTTTGTCGATAACGATCATTTCGATACCTGCCATTTCAGCATAGTCTTCCAGATATTCCTGAGTAAGAGCGAATGAGAAGCTTGTGTGGTGTGTTCCACCTGCAAGAATCCATGCACCTGCACCTACTTCGAAGTTTGGTTGTGGAATCCAAAGAGCAGAAGCAACTGGCAATTTAGGAAGTTCTTTTGATTTGATAACATCTACCTGGTTTACAATCATACGGAAACGGTTACCCATATCTACGATTGTTGCAGCAACTCCGGTTCCTTCGTGAGTAGTGAATACCAAACGAGCTGGATCTGCTTTGCCACCGATACCTAATGGATGAACTTCTAGTTTTGGTTTGTTTTCTGCGATAAGCGGACAAACTTCCAACATGTGTGCCTGAAGAATTGAGCTCTTGTCTCCGTCGAAGTTCAATGTGTAATCTTCAAGGAATGAAGCACCACCTTCAAGACCTTGTCCCATGAACCACATTGTGCGGTACAATGCTGCTGTTTTCCAGTCACCTTCAGCTCCGAAGCCATAACCTTCAGCCATCAAACGTTGAGAAGCAAGACCTGGAAGTTGGTTCATTCCGTGCAATGCATCGAAGTTTGTAGTGAAACCTTTTGCGCCTTTTGCTGTTAAGAATTTGCGTAGAGCAAGTTCTTCACGAGCTGCTTCAATAACCTGGTTGCGGTCTTTTCCGCCTTCTTTTACATTGGCAGCCAATTCATATTCGCTTTCGTATACTTTAACCAATTCTGCAATTTCAGCATCAGTTACAGTATCCTGAACTGCTACTAAGTCGCCGATTGGATAGTAATCAACATGGTAACCTAAACGAAGTTCTGCTTCTACTTTATCACCATCTGTTACAGCAACATTGTTCATGTTGTCTCCGAAACGGATGATAAGCATATCTTGTGCATCAGCCCAAGCTGCAGCAACACGCATCCATACAGCGATTTTACCCTGAGCTTTTTCATCTTGCCAGTGACCAACAACAACCTTGCGGTTTTTGCGCATGCGAGAAACAATGTGACCAAATTCGCGGTCTCCGTGAGCTGATTGATTCAAGTTCATGAAATCCATGTCCATTGTATCCCATGGAATTTCTTTGTTGAATTGTGTGTGGAAGTGAAGAAGAGGTTTTTTCAACTCTTGCAATCCGTGAATCCACATTTTAGCAGGAGAGAAAGTGTGCATCCAGGTAATGATACCGATACATTTGCTTTCATTGTTTGCTGCTCTCATTGTAGCTGTTACTTCAGCTGCAGAGTTTACAGTTCCTTTATATACAACTTTAACAGGAAGATTTCCTGATTCATTAAGTCCTTTTACAATCTCGTTAGAGTGTGCGTCAACTGCGATTACTGCATCGCCTCCGTAAAGGAGCTGTGCTCCTGTTACAAACCAAACTTCAAAATCTTGAAATGCCATAATTTTTTAATTTTAAGATTATAAATCTATTTGTTTTGATATTTATTTCGATAAAAATTTATTTCTGACCGTAATAAGCGCCCGGACCATGTTTGCGGTTAAAGTGCTTTTCTACCAGCAACGGATTCATTGTTAATGCCGGATTTACAGAATATGCTATAGAAGCCATTTTTGCTACTTGTTCCATAACAACTGCGTTATGAACTGCATCGTCTGCATTTTTTCCCCAGGAGAAAGGACCGTGGTTCTTTACAAGTACACCTGGAGTATGAACAGGATTGATTCCTTCGAATCTCTTGATGATAACACTTCCGGTTTCTTTTTCATAAGCTCCTTCTACTTCTTCTTTTGTCATATCAGCAGTGCAAGGAATTGCATCGTGAAAATAATCGGCATGTGTAGTACCGATATTAGGTAGATCAATTCCGGCTTGTGACCATGCTGTGGCATAAGTGGAGTGTGTATGTACTACTCCGCCAATTTCAGGAAATGCTTTATAAAGTTCCACATGAGTAGGAGTGTCTGATGATGGTTTAAGTTTTCCTTCTACAACTTTACCATCAAGATCAACAACAACCATGTCTTCGGCCTTCATATCGTCATAAGATACTCCACTTGGCTTAATAACTACCAAACCGCTTGCACGATCGATAGCAGAAACATTGCCCCATGTGAAGATAACCAGTCCGTGCTTTACTAAATCCAGATTAGCCCGGAAAACTTGTTCTTTTAAAGTCTCTAACATAATTCTCTATAACTTGAATTTAGGATCTTTCTTGTAAATCTTACTATTAAACTTGTACAGGTAAGCTCCACGTTTAGATCCTGATTTATCTATTTGATCTGTTTTTTCTATATAGTCCATTTCTGCAACTCGCTTACGGAAATTCCGCTTGTCAATAGTGTCTCCGTAGATGGCTTCAAAAAGACTTTGCAACTGTGTTAATGTGAATAACTTGGGCAGAAGATTAAAACCGATAGGTTCTGTGCTTGCTTTATGCTGCATTAAGCTTCGTGCCTTTTCTACCATTAACTGATGGTCAAAAACAAGAGGAGGTACTTCGTTTACATTTACCCAGTATGCATTGTGCTTTTGCACTAATTCCTGATCGTATTCATTGACGTTGATCAGTGCATAATAAGCTGCAGACACAACTCGCTCTCCCGGATCACGGTTTATTTCGCCGAAGATTCCAACCTGGTCCATGTATACATCTTCCAGTCCTGTTAATTGATTCAATACTCTTTTTGCTGCATCATCCACGCTCTCGTTTTCCTTAACGAATCCACCCATAAGAGACCATTCTCCCAAAGCTGGTTCAAAGTTACGTTTTAGTAAAAGGAGGCTTAATTCTCCCTGGTTAAATCCGAAGATAATGCAGTCTACTGCTACATAGAATTGCTTTTCCTGACTATAGTAATTAATCATTTCTGTTAAATAGTTCTTTTATTTGGCAACCGAAAATTTATAGATACAATGGCTTTTGTATGTTTTTCCCGGTTCCAGGATTACAGAAGGCCAGTCTTTCTTATTTGGGCTGTCAGGATAATGTTGTGTTTCAAGGCAAACGCCAGTACGTTGCTTATAAACGATACCACGTTTTCCTTTTACTTTTCCATCAAGGAAGTTTCCTGTATATACTTGTACTCCTGGTTCGTCAGTGTACATTTCCAAAGTAATTCCGCTGATTGGTGAAGTAAGTTTTGCAGCTAATTTAGTTATATCTCCTGCAGTATTTAATACCCAGTTATGATCGTAACCATTTCCGTTCTTCAATTGTACATAATCGAATTTGTTGATGTCCTGACCAATAGCTTTTGGTTTAGTGAAATCCATTGGTGTGCCAGCAACAGGAAGTATTTCGCCTGTAGTCATGTAAGTGCTGTCTACCGGAGTGAATTTATCAGCATTTACATATAACTGATTATCAGTTATTGTATTATTAGGATCTCCTGAAAGATTGAAATATGAGTGGTTAGTCATATTTATAATAGTTTTCTTATCAGTAGTTGCTTCGTAGCTGATATCGATAGCATTGTCTTTTGTAAGAGTGAAAGTTACTTTTGCTGTTACTTTTCCCGGGAAATTAGCATCTCCGTCAGGAGAGATACGAGTAAGTTCTACACAGCTGTCGCTGATAACTTTTGCATCGTATACCTGATATTGCCATCCTTCCGGACCTCCGTGCAGACAGTGACCGAAGTTATTTGTAGGCAGTTGAATTGTATCTTTGTCTAAAACGAATTTTCCTTTGTTTATACGATTGGCATATCTTCCAACGGAAGCACCGAAGTCACTAGGAATATTTATGTAATTTGAAATGCTGTCAAAGCCAAGTACCACATCCTGCATCTTACCATTCTTGTCGGGAACCATAATAGATACAATTCTTCCTCCAAAGTTTGTAATGCATACTTCCATACCAGCTTTGTTTTTAAGCGTGTATAGATCAGTCTTTTTCCCTTTAACCTCTGTTTGAAAGTTTTCTGCTTTTAATCCAGAGAGAGTAGCCTCTTGCTGAGGCTTATTGGCACAGGAAGATAGTATACCTGCGGCAATGCTGAGTGTGAGCCAAAATTTCTTCATTTCATGATCTTTTTTAAGGTGATATTTATTGAGTGTAAAAGTAACACTTATTTATATATGATTATATAATTATTAGTATGTTATAGAGCATGAAATGATAAATTGAATATAAAATCCGATTGGTTTTGACAGGTGCAAAAAAAAGGTGTATCATTCAAAATGAATGATACACCTTTCTATAAGGTTATGTTTATTTAAAACTTAAGCTAACTTGCGTGAACCATCGCTGATTACTACATCGTAAACTTTTGGACTTCTGCCAAACTTAGCTTTGAAAGATTCTTTTGCATCAGCAATAAATGCATCATACAATTCTTCTTTTACTAAGTTGATAGTACATCCACCAAATCCACCACCCATAACGCGTGAACCTGTTACTCCGTTTTTCTTAGCGCAGTCGTTTAAGAAATCTAGCTCTTCGCAGCTAACTTCGTAAAGCTTGCTCATACCGTGGTGTGTGCCATACATCTTTTCACCAACAGTTTCGTAATCGCCTTTTTCCAAAGCATCGCAAACGTCGAGTACGCGTTGGATTTCTTCAATTACATATTCAGAACGCATGTAATCTTCTGCAGTTACGTCGTTCTTAACAGCCTCAAGCATTTCCATTGTACAATCGCGAAGGAATTCTACTTCAGGGTGATTTTTCTTGATAGCAGCTACAACTGTTTCACAAGATTGACGACGTTTGTTGTATGCAGATGAAGCAAGTTCGTGCTTAACAACTGAGTCAAGTAAAACTACTTTGTATCCAGTTGGGTTGAATGGATAATATTTGTATTCCAATGAACGGCAATCCAAACGGATTAAGCTACCTGCTTTACCAAATACAGAAGCAAACTGGTCCATAATACCACAGTTTACACCGCAATAGTTATGTTCTGTAGCCTGTCCGATTTTAGCTAATTCGAATTTGTCGATACCACAGTTGAACATATCGTTCAATGCAAAAGCGTATGTGCTTTCTAATGCTGCAGATGAAGACATTCCGGCTCCAAGAGGTACATCGCCTGCAAAAGCAGTGTCGAAACCTTGAATTTTACCACCTCTTTTAATGATCTCGCGGCAAACTCCAAAAATATATCTTGCCCAACTTGCGTGTGGAGCATCTTCTTCGTTTAATCCAAATTCTACGTAATCTTTCAGGTCAATAGAGTAAGCTCTTACTTTATCAGTTCCATTGATTTTAATTTCCGCCATCATTCCCTTATCAATAGCACCTGGGAATACGAAACCTCCATTATAATCAGTGTGCTCTCCAATAAGATTGATACGTCCCGGAGATGCGTAAACTGAACCTATTTCTCCGTTGAAGTGCTTTTGAAAGCGACTTCTAACAACTTCAATATCCATAATTCGTGTTTTATTTTTAGATTTCTATTTAAAATATAATATAATTATTCAACAGGAATATCCTTGTTTACATTTTTGCTACCGATAATTGCATAGTAGAAGATGTAACCAACACCAGCAAATACAATCCAGAAGCTCATTAAGTAGCTGCTAGTAATGTCTGCCAATGCTCCCTGGATCAAAGGAAGGATACCTCCACCGCAAACCATTACCATGAATAAACCAGAACCCATAGCTGTGTATTTACCAATACCTTCTACTGCAAGGTTGAAAATACCACCCCACATGATTGATGTACAGAATCCACAAAGAATGAAGAACATAACACCAACTGGTACAGTTGTCATACCAAAGCTGATATTTGATTTAAATACAGGCATTGAAACCATAGTTTCAGTAGGTGCAAACATTCCAACTAATAAGAATACTAAAGCAATTGAACTCACAAAAGTAAGCTGTGATTTACTAGAGAACTTAGCTCCGACAGCTCCACCTACGAAACGGCCAATCATCATTAAGAACCAATATGTACCGCAGATTGAACCAGCCATAGCTGCATCAATACCAATACCAGTAGCTCCTTCAGCATCTTTTGCTGTAGTTAGGAATAAGTTTACGAAGTTAGGGATACCAACTTCAACACCTACATAAACAAAGATTGCTACAGTTCCTAATAAGAAGTGACGGAAAGATAATGCACTGTGAGTATCTTTTTCTTTCTTTTCAGTAACAGTTTCTTTGTGTGGTTCAGGAATTTCCATAATGAACAGTACAAAGAATGCTAAAGCAAATACTCCCATTGCAATGAACAGTGCAGGAGCTGCATCGCTAATCTGTGCTTTTGCTACATCACCAATAAGGTAACCTACAAGGATAGGAACGATAGTAGCTGAAATAGAGTTACCGCATCCTCCGAACTGGATTAGCTGATTACCCTTTTTACCTCCACCACCTAGTGTGTTCAACATAGGGTTTACTACTGTATTTAACATACACATAGAGAAACCTGAAATAAATGCTCCTGTTAGATAGATAGCAAAGCTACTTGCTACACCAGACAGGAATTGAATACCTACGCCGACGAAACCTACTGCGATTGCTGCCAGAGCTGTTTTTTTATAACCGATTTTCTTTAGCATCATACCAGCTGGAATTCCCATGAAGGCATAAGCTATAAAGTTTGCAGCATTACCTAATTGGGTCATCCAGTTAGCTGCATTAAACTGATGTTTTACAATTATACCAAGTGGGTTAGTAAGACCGGTTACAAAAGAAACCATTGCAAAGAGGGCAAACATCATTGCTATAGGCAATGCGTAATTTTTCTGTTGATTAGACATGTCGTTTAAATTGTTAGTTATGAGATTAAATTAGTTTCTAAAGATTATTTTTCTACTCCAAATTTGTAAATGGTTACTTGAGAATACTCTTCTCCCGGATTCAGAGTAGCTGAAGGGAAATGAGGATTATTAGGAGTATCTGGAAAATGTTGCGCTTCGAAGCATAGTGCACTTCTTGCAGGGAAAGTAGCTCCATGAGCTCCGGCAAAACCATTTAACCAGTTTCCGGAATAGAGCTGTACACCAGGTTCGGTTGTATATACTTCCATGAATCTTCCGCTGTTTGGTTCTACGCATTTTACAGCGAAACTTAATTCACCTGCTTCTTTTTTGTTTAATACATAGCAATGATCATATCCTGCTCCGTTTTCAATTTGCTGATGTTTGTCATTAATACGATCACCAACTACATGTGGAGTTCTGAAATCAAGAGGAGTACCTTCTACTTTTGCAATTTCTCCAAAAGGAATGCATACATCATCAATAGGAGTATAATGATCTGCGTTTATAGTAAGAATGTTGTTGAGAACAGTTGGAGTAGGATTAGCTATGCCGGCGAGGTTGAAGAAACCGTGATTGGTAGGATTTACGAGGGTTGTTTTGTCTGTCTTTGCTTTATAACTTATTTTGAATTCATTTTCATCTGTTAATGAATAAGTCATAATTACATCCAGTTTCCCTGGGAATCCTTCTTCGCCATCCTGGGCTGTATATTTAAATTCTACAGTTTGATCATCTTTTTGTTCAGCATCCCATACAACTGCATGAAATCCTTTTGGTCCACCATGCAGAGAGTTAGGTCCGTTATTGGTGGCAAGTGTATATTCAACGCCGCATAAAGTGAATTTTCCTTTGGCAATTCTGTTACCGTATCGTCCGATAGTAGTGCTAAGAAATGGTTCAGGACTATTTACTACATTGTCTATACTGTCGTGTCCAAGAATAACATTTGAGTAGTTTCCGTTTTTGTCCGGAGCCATAATGGATAATGTTGCAGCACCGTAATTAGTAACTGCGATTTCCATACCATTTTTGTTTTTTAGAATAAATAAATCAGTTGATTTACCGTTTATTGTTTTTTGGAAATCCTCACGCTTAAGGCCTGATAGGTTATTGTGAGCCATAGAAGTGTTTATCATATTTTATTTTAGTTTTATATTGTCATTGCAAATAAAGTCAAATTCTTCCGTATACCCAAATATATTTCTGTAAAACTGTTGACTAAATTAAGAAAGTTTAGCCCTTTATCAGGCTTTGAAACAAATTGTACCCCATGATGAAACAAATAGATACCTTTTCCTATCAAAAAGCGTACGCTAATAAAACAAATGTGTAATATAAGGTAATATTTTATATTATATCTTTACACCATTGAAAAAACTTATTAAATTTTTGGTAAACGATGAGAAACATATTTATTTATTTTTTAGCTGGAATATTGTTTATGTCTTGTGCAAAACCGGATTTTGAAAAAACTGCTGACGGGCTTATTGTACATTTAAAGAAAGAACAAAGTTTCGGTTTGAATCAAGTAAGATTGCAGGTTATTAATGATAAAATAATTCATGTGTCTGCTACTCCTGATGATAAATTTTCGGATGAAAAGAGCCTGATTGTTGTACCTCAAACCGGTAAGGAGACTCCTTTTACTGTTGAAGAAAAGAATAATTGTGCTGTTCTTTCCACTGCTTCTTTAAAGGCTTTTGTAAATTTAAAGACTGGTGAAGTTAATTTTACCGATACTAAAGGAAACGCTGTTCTTCGTGAAAATAAAGGCGGAGGCAAATCTTTTACTCCAATTGAAGTGGAGGGTACCAAAGGTTACACTATGCGCCAGGTTTTTGAATCTCCCGATGATGAAGCTTTCTACGGACTAGGACAACATCAGTCTGATGAATTTAATTATAAAGGTAAGAATGAATCTCTTTTTCAGTATAACACGAAAGTGTCTGTGCCTTTTGTTCTCTCAAACAAGAATTATGGAATTTTATGGGATAACTACTCATTGAGTAAATTTGGTGATGATCGTGAATATGCTCAGCTGGATCAATTTAAACTTTTTGATGCAAATGGTAAAGAAGGTGGACTGACTGCTACTTATGTTCCCGATCCAAGAAGTGGAAAAGCAACAGTAACACGTACAGAATCTACAGTTGATTATGAAGATATTAAAACTATAAAGAATCTTCCGGCTAATTTTCCGTTCGATGGTGCTAATGTAACTTACAGTGGTGAACTTGAGGCTAATGAAAGCGGGGTTTATCGTTTTTGGTTATACTATGCAGGTTATACTGAAGTATATATTAATAATGTAAAGGTGGTTCAGGAACGCTGGCGTACTGCATGGAATCCTAATAGTTATAAGTTTACCGTGAATTTGGAAAAGGGGAAACGAGTTCCAATACGGATTGAATGGAAACCTGATGGCGGAATTTCTTATATGGCATTGAAAGCATTGAGTCCTGTTCCAGACAGTCAACAGAATAAACTTGCTCTTTATAGTGAAATGGGAAATGAGATAAATTACTATTTCATTAAGGGTAAAAATATGGATGAGGTGATTGGCGGATATCGTAAGCTGACTGGCAAATCTCAGATTATGCCAAAGTGGGCAATGGGATACTGGCAGAGTCGTGAACGTTATAAAACTCAGGATGAATTGTTAGGTGTATTGAAAGAATTCCGTAAACGTCAGATTCCTATTGATAATATTGTGCTCGACTGGAATTACTGGCCTGAAGATTCATGGGGAAGTCACGATTTTGATTTGAAGCGTTTCCCTGATGCTAAAGCTATGGTTGATTCTGTTCATCAGATGAATGCGAAGATTATGATTTCGGTTTGGCCTAAATTCTATGCTACTACAGCAAATTATAAAGAATTCGACAAGAATGGATGGATGTATCATCAAGCTGTAAAAGATAGTATCCGTGACTGGGTTGGACCGGGTTATGTTGGTTCTTTCTATGATCCTTATACCGTTGGTGCCCGTAAGCTTTTCTGGGAACAGATGAGAGATAAACTTTATACAAAGGGTATTGATGCATGGTGGATGGATGCTTCCGAACCTAATGTTCGTGATTGTACAGATATGGAATATCGAAAGAAACTGTGTGGTCCTACTGCTTTGGGCCCTTCTACTAAATATTTCAATACTTACGCCTTGATGAATGCACAGGCTATTTATGAAGGACAAAGAGGGGTTGACCCTGATAAGCGTGTTTTCCTTTTAACCCGTTCGGGATTTGCCGGACTGCAACGTTATTCTACTGCTACATGGAGTGGTGATATTGCAACCCGATGGGAAGATATGAAGGCGCAAATTTCTGCAGGACTTAATTTTTCAATGGCTGGTATTCCTTATTGGACTATGGATATTGGTGGTTTCTGCGTAGAAAAAAGATATGAAAAGGGTCAGCGTGTGTTTGATAAGACCGGAAATGAAAATGCCGACCTGAAAGAGTGGCGTGAACTTAACACTCGCTGGTATCAGTTTGGTGCATTTGCTCCTTTGTTCAGGGCTCATGGTCAGTTCCCATACCGTGAAGTATATAATATTGCTCCTGATAATCATCCTGCTTATCAGTCAATAGTGTATTATACAAAGCTACGCTATAGTATGATGCCATATATTTATTCACTTGCCGGGATGACTTATTTCAAGGATTACACCATTATGCGTGCCTTGGTGATGGATTTTGAAAAGGATGTTAAGGTTAATAATATTGGTGATCAGTATATGTTTGGCCCTGCGCTGATGGTTTGTCCGGTGTATCAATATGGAGTTCGTTCTCGAGAAATATATTTCCCCCAGACAACCGGATGGTATGACTTCTATACCGGTAAGTATATTCGTGGAGGACAAAAGCTGAATATTGCTGCTCCTTACGAACGAATTCCTCTTTTTGTTCGCGAAGGTGCTATTATTCCTTTTGGTCCTGATATGCAGTATTCAAATGAAAAGCCTGCTGATAAGATAACATTATTCGTATATGGTGGCAAAAATGGTTCTTTTAAATTGTATGAAGATGAAGGAGATAATTATAATTATGAAAAAGGTAAATATGCCACTATTGAATTTACCTATGATGAAGCCTCAAAGTCTTTGGTTATAGGCGATAGAAAAGGAGAATTTAATGGAATGCTGAAAAACCGTACGTTTAATGTGGTGTATGTTAATCAGGCTAACCCAAAAGCATTTGACTTAAAAGTAAAGGGGAAGACGGTGAAATATAACGGCACTAAGCAAGTTATTAAACTATAACCTCAGCCGTTAATAAATCCTTGTACAAAAGATTGCTTTCTTTTGTATAGAACAATTCATTCTTTTGTACAGAAGAATGAATTGTTCTGTACAAGGAAATATAAATATAACCTGTTAACTTTAAAAAATGAAAAGATATAATCTTTTATGCCCGGCAATAACAGCTTTTTTAATACTGTTGTCTGTTTCGTGTTATGGTGCTACATCTCGTATTATATCTAGCTTCAATAACAACTGGACCTTCCATTTAGGTGAAGTGAAAGAAGCTTTCTCTCCAAATTTCAATGATAATTCGTGGCGTATTCTGAATCTTCCTCACGATTGGGCTATTGAAGGGCAATTCAGCAAAGATAATCCTTCGGGCTGTGGAGGTGGAGCGTTGCCTGGTGGTATTGGCTGGTATCGCAAATCCTTTATGATACAATCTGATATTAAAGGAAAAAAGATCTTTGTAGACTTTGACGGCGTATATATGGATTCAGAAGTATGGATAAATGGTACTTCTTTGGGAAAACGCCCTTATGGTTACATCTCTTTTCGCTATGATCTTACTCCTTATATTAAGTTCGGTCAGAAAAACGTGATTGCTGTGAGAGTTGATAATAGTGAACAACCAAATTCCCGCTGGTATTCGGGATGTGGAATCTACCGGAATGTGTGGCTGACTATTGCCAATCCCATTCATGTTGATCAATGGGGGACTTATATTACTACTCCAAAAGTTTCCAGTAGGCAGGCAACAATTGCTCTTGAAACAAAGGTGAAAAATGATTCAAAGTCTGTCGTTACAGCGCAACTAAGTTCGTTTATCTTGAATAGCAAGGGTGAGGAAGTTAAGAGATCTGTCAGCACATTGAAAATAAAACCAGGAGTGGTCGAAAAGACAAAACAAGTTATTGATATATTCAATCCGGAACTTTGGACACTAGAGAATCCCTATTTATATAAGGTGATAACTCTGATAAGTGTTGGCGGAAAAGTAGTAGATAAATACGAGACCCCATTGGGAATTCGCTATTTTAAATTCGATGCTCAGAAAGGATTTATGTTGAATGGTGTTTCAACAAAAATAAAAGGGGTGTGCATGCACCACGATTTAGGTTGTCTTGGTGCAGCTGTAAACACACGTGCCATTCAGCGACAGCTTGAAATTCTGAAAGAAATGGGTTGTAACGGAATTCGTTGCTCTCATAATCCTCCGGCTCCAGAATTGCTGGATTTGTGTGACCGCATGGGATTCATAGTAATGGATGAATCTTTTGATATGTGGCGCAAGAAAAAAACAGCGCACGATTATTCGCGCTATTTTAACGAGTGGCACGAACGCGATTTGACGGATCACGTTCTTCGTGATCGCAATCACCCTTCTATTTTTATGTGGAGTATAGGAAACGAGGTATTGGAACAATGGACGGATGCAAGTGCTGATACTCTGGATCTTCAGGCTGCAAATCTGTTACTGAACTTTAAGCGTGATCCAAAGATGCTTGCCAATAGGGGAGATTCCATGAGTGTAAATTCCTTGCTTACCTTAAAACTAGCCAATATGGTTAAGGAGTTGGATGCAACACGTCCGATTACTGCCGGAAATAATGAGCCGGACCCTAATAATCATCTTTTCCGCTCTAAAGCATTGGATATTATTGGATTTAATTATCATGAATCATACTTTAAGGATGTTCCCAGGAATTTTCCGGGCAAACCGTTTATCGTAACAGAAGCTACTTCCGGACTAATGACACGTGGCTATTATCGCATGCCAAGTGATAGTATGTTTATATGGCCTTCTCGTTGGGATATTCCTTTCTTTGATGAGTCTTTATCCTGTTCTTCGTATGACAATTGTCATGTACCTTGGGGAACTACTCATGAAGATAGCTGGAGATTGGTGAAGAATAACGATTTTATTAGCGGAATGTATGTATGGACAGGTTTTGATTACCTTGGAGAACCTACTCCTTACAGTTGGCCTGCCCGCAGTTCTTATTTTGGAATTGTAGATCTTGCCGGATTCCCGAAGGATATATATTATATGTATAAGTCCGAATGGACTAAAAAAGACGTTCTTCACGTTTTTCCTCACTGGAATTGGAAGGAAGGTGAAACGGTTGACCTTTGGGCATACTATAATAATGCTGATGAAGTAGAACTTTTCCTTAACGGCGAATCTCAAGGAATAAGAAAAAAAGGAAAAGATGATTTCCATGTAATGTGGCGCCTGAAGTTCGTTCCCGGAACAATTAAAGTAGTTTCCCGCAAAAATGGAAAAGAAGTATTAAGTAAAGAAATAAAAACAGCAGATGTTTCTGCTCAGATTACCTTATCAGCAGATAGAAAAGAGATTACAGCAGACGGCAAGGATCTTAGTTTTGTAACTGTAGAGGTAAAAGATAAAGATGGAAACCTCTGTCCTAATGCTGATAATCTGATTAATTTTGAACTGAAAGGAGCTGGAACTATTGTAGGAGTTGATAATGGTAGCCCCATAAGCAGTGAAAGTTTCAAGACTAATTTCCGGAAGGCTTTCTATGGTAAATGTTTGGTAGTAATCCAATCAACTGAAAATAAAGGGACTATCACACTGAAAGCAACGTCAGATAAGCTGAAAAGTAACGAACTAATTATAAATTCAACAAAATAACATAACAAATCTAATATGAAACAGAAATTAATTTATGCAGCAATGGCTCTTACGATAGGAGCTGCTTCAATAAAGGCTCAGCAAGTGCCTGCGTATCTGGACCAGAAACAGCCGATTGAAGTGCGGGTTAAAGATGCACTTTCACGTATGACGCTGGAAGAAAAAGTAAAACTATGTACGGCACAATCAAAATTTAGCAGCCACGGTGTGCCTCGTCTGGGTATTCCTGAACTTTGGATGAGTGACAGTTCTTCTGGCATTCGCGAAGAAATACAATGGGATAATTGGGGAAATGCCGGTTTTACCAATGATTCTTGTACTGCTTTCCCGGCACTTACTTGTTTAGCTGCGACATGGAATCCAAAAATGTCATCTATTTTTGGGAAAGCAATCGGCGAAGAAGCTCGTTACCGCAGAAAAGATGTATTATTAGGACCAGGCGTGAATATTTTCCGAACTCCACTCAATGGCCGAAATGTTGAGTATATGGGCGAAGATCCATATCTTGCTTCCACTATGGTGGTTCCTTATGTGAAAGGTGTACAGTCTAACGGTGTTGCTGCTTGTGTGAAACACTATGCCTTGAATAATCAGGAAGTCTGGCGTGGAAATATTGATGTAGAGTTAAGTGATCGTGCTCTGAATGAAATCTATCTTCCTGCATTTAAAGCTGCAATTGTTGATGGTGGATGCTGGAGCATAATGGGGGCATATAATAAAGTTCGCGGAGAACATGCTTGTCACAATGATTTTTTGCTGAATAAAATTCTAAAAGGTGAATGGAAATTTGACGGATGTGTCATTTCCGATTGGGGTGGTGCACACGATACTAAAGAAGCTGTTCTTAATGGATTGGATATAGAAATGGGATCGTACACCAATGGTCTTAGTTCTGGAAAAAAGTTTGCTTATGATAATTACTATTTAGCAGCTGATTATCTTAAAGGATTGAAAGATGGTACTTACCCAATTAGTACTATTGATGATAAAGCGAGCCGCATTCTTCGACTGATATTCCGCACAGCAATGAATAGTGATCGTCCCTGGGGATCTTTTACCAGTGAAGAACATTATAACGTGGCTCGTACAATTGCTGAAGAAGGTATTGTTCTTTTAAAAAATGAGGCTAATAAGAACAAAGAAATGATTCTTCCTTTAGATGGCAATAAATATCGTTCCATTCTGGTTGTAGGAGAGAATGCAACTCGTGGTTTATGTGAAGCCGGAGGATCATCTTTTACTCTAAAAGTGAAAGATGAAATTTCTCCGTTGGCCGGACTGCAAGCTAAGTATGGTGATAAAGTAAAATATACCAAAGGATATGCTGCTGGTAAACCGACAGAAAATCATGCTGGCAAACTAACTGTTTATGCTGATTCACTTCGTACAGAAGCTGTGAAACAGGCAGCAGATGCTGATGTAGTTGTTTTTGTTGGCGGATTAAATAAGGATCGTTTCCTGGATAGTGAAAGTACTGACCGCGAATCTATTGCTCTTCCTTTTGGTCAAGATGAATTAATTAACGAGATGTTGAAAGTAAATAAGAATATCATCGTAGTTCTTATAAGTGGAAATGCAGTTGAAATGCCTTGGGTAAAGGGTGTTCCAAGTATTGTTCAGGCATGGTATCTGGGTACTGAATCTGGTAATGCTATTGCTAATGTTCTTACCGGAGAGATTAATCCAAGTGGAAAGCTACCGTTCTCATTTCCTGTGAAACTGACCGATAACGGTGCACATTCATTTGGAACTATTGCTTATCCGGGAGATGGTGTGAAGGAAGAATATAAAGAGGATATCCTGGTTGGTTATCGTTGGCATGATACCAAAAAGATTCCCGCTCTTTTCCCTTTTGGACATGGATTGAGTTACACTCAGTTTAAATATGGAAAGGCAATTGCCGATAAGAAGGATATTTCGGGAACCGAAGAGATAACTGTAACTATTCCAGTTAAGAATGTTGGAAATGTAAAAGGTAAAGAAGTTGTTCAACTTTATATTGGCGATGAAAAGTGTAGTGTAATTCGTCCTGTAAAAGAATTGAAAGACTTTCAAAAGATAGAGCTAGCTCCCGGAGAGGAAAAAATTGTTTCTTTTAAAGTAGGAAAGGATGCTCTAAAATTCTTTAATGAGACATTACATGACTGGGTAGTAGAACCAGGGGCCTTTAAAGTGTATATTGGTTCTTCTTCGACAGATATTCGTTCTATAGTAAATTTTGTGTTTAACTAGGTTAACTGTTAATTGTGAACATTATAAATAGGTTGTCCGTGATGGATAACCTATTTTTTTTGTTTCTAATGAAACAGTTTCTTTTGTGCTGATTCTTCTTCTATTTTAGTGATCAAAATGAAAAAATAGCACATTTTTGTTTGGTATGTGCAATTTTATGCTACCTTTGCGCCCTAAATATTAAAATATAAAATCTTATGAGAAAATTATCACTGATTAGCTTTTTAATGTTAATCGTTTCAGTTCCAACTTTTGCGGGGGGACTTTTGACAAACACAAATCAGAATGTAGCCTTTCTTCGTAATATAGCCCGTGGCGCATCTACGGAAATTGATGCTGTTTATTCTAATCCGGCAGGTGTTGCTTTCTTAAATGACGGTTTTCACTTATCATTGAATGGGCAAAGTGCTTTCCAAACCAGAACTATTAATTCTACATTTGCACCTTTTGCCGGAAATGGCGGAAGCGCAACTAAAGAATTCAAAGGAGAAGCATCTGCTCCTTTTATTCCTAGTTTTCAGGCTGCTTATAAAAAAAGAAACTGGACTTTTTCTGGTAGCTTCGCTGTAACCGGTGGTGGAGGTAAAGCTACGTTCAATGAAGGATTGGCTTCTTTTGAATCTAAAGTTGCAATGATTCCGATTGTACTTTCTAAAGTTGGTTTTGCAGGAACAAATCAATATGCAGTAAACAGTTATATGCAAGGTAGACAGTATATTTTTGGTCTGCAGCTGGGAGCAACTTATAAGTTGAATGATAATCTTGCAGTTTTTGGAGGTGGACGAATGAATTACGTAAGCAACAGCTATTTTGGTTACTTAAGAAATATAAGTGCAAATCTGAATGGAGGCGATATGGTAAATTTGAATGATGAATCTATCAAAAATCAATTGCTTACAAAAAAAGGTCAATATAGTGCAGCTGCCGCGCAATATACAACGCTAGCAACTGCTGCTACAGCTGCAGGCAATACACAACTTGCTGCTCAATATACAACTGCTGCCGCTTCTGCAACTACAGCGGCTAATGCTATATCTAGCGTAGTAGCTGGATCAACAGATAAAGAATTAGATTGTGATCAAAGCGGATGGGGACTTACACCTATTATCGGTGTTGATTATAAAATAGGTAAACTGAATCTTGGTGCTAAGTATGAGTTCAAGACTAACCTGAATATTGAAAATAAGACAAAAGTAAATTCAACAGGTGTTGTTGCTTATGATCATGGTGTGAATACTCCGAATGATATTCCGGCAATGCTTACTGTTGGTGCTCAGTATTCAATACTTCCTTCAGTTCGTGCTTCTTTAGGATGGAATCACTATTATGATAAGGATGCAAAGATGGCTAATGATAAGCAAAAATATTTAGGTGGAGGTACAGACGAATATCTTGCAGGTGCTGAATGGGATATTACCGACAGAGTTCTTGTGAGTGGTGGATTTCAAAGTACAAATTATGAATTGCAGGATAAGTACATGTCTGATATGAGTTTTACTACAAGTTCATATTCTATAGGTATGGGAGCTGCATTTAAACTAAATAAAAGTTTGAAGCTGAATGTTGCTTATTTTTTCACCAATTATGATAAATATACTAAAGTTTCTAAATCGACAGCTGAAGATGCTAATAGTGTAGGGTATAATGGAACAGGTCTTGCTGGAACAGATGTCTTTACTCGTACAAACAAAGTATTTGGATTAGGTGTTGATTATACATTCTAACAGAATAAGAAAACTAAAATTAAATAATAACTAGACTAACTAAACTCGCTATTTAACAACCAAACCATCTGACTGATCTTCTTGATCAAGAGGATCAGGTAAAGGGCAATCTTCGGATTGCCCTTTATTTTTTACTTTTAACTGATTCTTGTTTTTTTCTTGCATTTTTATTCTTACATTTGCACCCGAAATTTAAAAATACGACGCCTTGAATAGAGGTCGTGTGCTTGAACACCACGTAAAAAACAAGAAAAATGAAAAGTAAAGTAACTGTTTCTTTTATGCTAATGGGCATACTTTTTAGTATGTGCCTTGTTCTTTCCAACATTCTCGCAGTAAAACAATTCGAAATCTTTGGTTTTCCATCTACTGCAGGATTAATTATCTTCCCTATTTCTTATGTTATTAATGACTGTATTACAGAGGTATGGGGATTTCGTAAAGCAAGACTTATAATTTGGATTGCTTTCGCTGTCAATTTCCTGGCAATTTTGCTATTTCAAGCTTCAGTAGCTCTGACTCCGGCTCCACATTGGACGATGCAGAATTCTTATGCTTCTGTTCTTGCGCAGACTCCTCGTATTGCACTTGCAAGTTTGCTCGCTTTTCTAGTCGGTTCATTTCTTAATTCCTATGTAATGAGTAAGATGAAGATTCTGCATAAGGGAAAGAAGTTTGGACAAAGAGCTGTTGCTTCTACTTTAGTAGGAGAGTTGGCCGATACTTTAGTCTTTACTACTATCGGATTCCTTTTTGTAATCCCTACGAGTGTGGTATTTCAGATTATAGTTGTTGAGACTATTGCTAAAACGCTATTTGAAATATTGGTTCTTCCTATTACACGCAGAGTAGTAAATTATGTGAAGCTTACTGAAGAAACGGATGTTTATGATGAAGATATCTCTTACAGCGTAATTAAAATAAAAGAAATTTGATGAGAATGAGTAATGAGTCTGCTGTGGTATTATTTAGTGGCGGACAGGATTCGACTACATGTCTCTTTTGGGCAAAAAGACATTTTAAAAAAGTATATGCTTTGAGCTTCCTTTATGGGCAGAAGCATCAGAAAGAGGTGGATATTGCACGTAATATAGCTGAAAAAGCTGATGTGGAATTTCATTTGATGGATGCCTCATTTATTAGTAAATTAGGAAGCAATTCCTTAACTGATAGTTCCATAGAAATGGATCAGGAGAAGCCAGCTGACTCTTTTCCTAATACATTTGTACCGGGAAGAAATTTGTTCTTTTTGAGTATTGCTGCTGTTTTTGCCAGAGAAAAAGGAGTTCGCCATTTGGTTACCGGAGTTTCGCAAACAGACTTTAGCGGTTATCCTGATTGCCGTGACTCATTTGTAAAATCATTGAATGTAACGATTAATTTGGCTATGGATGAACAGTTTGTTATTCATACACCATTAATGTGGATTGATAAAACTGAAACATGGGCTTTAGCCGATGAACTTGGAGTGTTTGATCTTGTTCGCAATGAAACGCTGACTTGTTATAACGGTATTCCCGCTGATGGCTGCGGACATTGTCCGGCTTGCAAGCTGAGAAATCATGGATTGCAGGAGTATTTGAAAAGAAAAAACTAGAACCATAATATAAAACCACGAATAATGACAGATTTAAAAGATCAGCTATCTTTATTAGGAGGAAAAACTGAATATAAAAATGAATATGCTCCGGAAGTGCTGGAAGCTTTTGATAATAAGCATCCGGAAAATGATTACTGGGTACAGTTCAATTGTCCCGAATTTACAAGTCTTTGTCCGATTACCGGGCAACCTGATTTTGCTGAAATTCGGATTTCTTATCTTCCTGATGTGAAAATGGTTGAGAGTAAAAGTCTGAAGTTATACATGTTTAGCTTTCGTAATCATGGTGCTTTTCACGAAGATTGCGTTAATATAATAATGAAAGATTTAATTCGCTTGATGGATCCAAAATATATAGAAGTAACAGGAATATTCACTCCCCGAGGTGGTATTTCCATTTACCCATATTGTAATTACGGTCGTCCGGGAACGAAATATGAAGAAATGGCGAGTTATCGCCTGATGAACAGAAAATAAATCTGTTTATCTACCTAACCAGTTATACTTAAGAATAAAGGCTGTCCAAAAGGGCAGCCTTTACTTTTTTATTCTGATAATTTATTGAACACTTAAGTATATTAATAATCCTCTTTTAAAAAGCCGATTTATACCATTTGTAATTGGTTCGTTGCATTTAATAGAGTTCTAATCCGAAGGCTTCTTTAAGCTTAATAAGTTCCGGATTCTTTTGGGCCATCATTTGAAAACGTTCAACCCTGCTATATGCACGTACCACTTCTTGCTCTTCGCTTACACGAACTGTCATGGTAATTTTGCTATTCCGTAATTGAGCTCTCAAATAATTCTGAATTGCAGGAATCATACTGGTCATGTCTTTTGCCACAATTTCATTATCTACAACCATTTCAATGGACGTATCAGAGATTAATTTGGCAGGAGAATTCTTCATACGCATCATAATCCCTCTTTGTTCTATAGGTAGAGATTGGGCAAACTCAATCCAGTAGTGACTCAGATCTCTCTCGTTAAAAGCAAAATCTTCTTCATGCCTTTTAAGAGATGGACCAGATTCAGTAACTTTTGTCTGCTGCTCTTGCTCATTCTTATAAGGATTCTTGATCGATATGCCTAAACTGCCGGCTTTCATTACCGGAACTTTCTTTTCTTCCTTAACTTTTATGTTTGTTACAGGACTAGTCTGAGCCGATGAAACAACGGCAGCCGGTGCAGCATTAGTATTATTTGATACAGATGCTGGAGCTGTTTGTTGGTTCTGGGAAACAGGTGCAGCTACTTGTTGCTGTACTGCAGCATTATTTTGCTGGTTGAATATTGGTTTTATAGCTTGTTTAGGGCTACGCCCATGACTCACATCATCTGGTTCTGCAGTAAGTTGCGCTATCTGAATAAGAGTTAGTTCCACTAAAAAACGTTTGTTTTTGCTTACTCGATAGTTCAGATCACAATCATTGGCAAGCTTCATTGCTTTGTAAAGAAACTGAGGTTTGCATTTGGCCGCTTGCTCTTTATATCTGCTACGAATGCTGGCACCAACTTCCAGAAGTTGCAGAGTTGATTCATCCCTACTAACTAACAGATCACGAAAATGTGAAGCTAATCCAGTAATAAAATGACTGCCTTCGAAGCCCTTATTCAAAATATCATTGAAAATAAGAAGCGAATCGCTTACGTTATTTTCAATAAACTTATCGGTTAATTTGAAATAATATTCATAATCAAGAACGTTTAGATTCTCGATTACACTTTGATACTGTACATTCCCGGCAGTGAAACTTACTACCTGGTCGAAAATGGACAAAGCATCACGCATACCTCCGTCAGCTTTCTGAGCGATAACATTTAAAGCTTCGGGTTCAGCATTTATTCCTTCCTGCTGAGCTACGTGTGCAAGGTGGTTTACTGTGTCTTGTACACTGATTCTGTTAAAATCATAAATCTGACAGCGAGACAGAATTGTAGGCAGCAGTTTATGCTTCTCTGTTGTTGCAAGAATAAAAATAGCATGTTTGGGTGGTTCTTCCAATGTTTTAAGAAATGCATTGAATGCTGCTGTAGAAAGCATGTGAACCTCATCAATGATATATACTTTATATTTACCTATCTGTGGCGGGATGCGAACCTGCTCTATCAAAAGCCGGATATCGTCTACACTATTGTTTGAAGCTGCATCCAGTTCATGAATATTATACGAACGTTGTTCATTGAACGCTTTACATGATTCACATTCATTACATGCTTCACCATCGGCTGTAGGAGTCAAACAATTGATTGTTTTAGCAAATATACGGGCACAAGTAGTTTTTCCTACACCACGTGGACCACAAAACAGATATGCATGCGCTAACTTTTGAGCCGCAATTGCATTCTTTAATGTTGTAGTTAATGACTTTTGGCCTACTACCGATTCAAAAGTGGAAGGACGATATTTTCGAGCCGATACTATATAATTTTCCATATTTTCGGGATACTTCTTTTTCTATCTCTGCAAATGTACATTAAATTATCGATTATTAAAATGTAGGTTAAGAAATATTTCTATCTTTGTATCCAGATTCAACTTGATGAAAAAATGAGTAAACTTCATACAATTTGGGAATTTATCAGAAGACATAAGTACTTGATTACAATACTTATTTTTGTGACTATTATTGGCTTTCTCGATGAGAATAGTATGGTGCGTCGTATCTCTAATATTCGTAAAATAAACAAACTTCACGAAAGCATAAGGGAATATCAGGCGGATTATGATGAGAATACAAAAAGATTGAATGAGTTGACTACTAATCCGCGTTCTATTGAAAAAGTTGCACGAGAAAAATATCTGATGAAGAAACCTAATGAAGATATTTACATTATTCAGGATGAACAAGATACAAATATAGAAGAACCTCAAAAATGAAAAAATATCAGTCATTAATCTTTATTATTGGAGCAGTACTTTTGCTTTTTGGAGCAGCATCTTATATTACTAACTGGAATCTTTCTCCATATATTTACTGTATTGGAGCTTTGGCTATTGCTGTAGTTCAGATATTCTCTTCATATAAAGGTAATAATGTTGTTTTGAAGCGACTTTATAACCAACAAATATTTGGAGCTGTTTTCCTTATAATTACTGGTGTGTTGATGTTTACACTTCCTCACGGTAATGAATGGATGCTAACTCTTACCATTGCTGCTGTGATAGAACTCTACACGGCATTCCGTATTCCTCAGGAAGAAGGAAAGAAATAGAATTTATTTAATCAAAAATGAAAAAAATCGTGTTATCAGCAATCTTTAGTGGTTTGTTGAGCGGGTCTGCGCACGCTCAACTTTCGGAATCTCTTAATGTAAAAGAGTTCAAATTAAGTAATGGTCTTTCAGTATGGCTAAATGAAGATCATTCCCAGCCTAAAATTTTTGGTGCTGTTGTAGTTAAAGCAGGATCAAAAGATTGTCCCAATACAGGTATTGCTCATTATTTTGAGCATATGATGTTTAAAGGGACCGATAAGATTGGAACTATAAATTATAGTGGAGAGAAAATCTTATTAGATTCTATTGCTCAGAAGTATGATGAACTTGCACTGACTAAAGATGAAGCTAAACGCAAAGAGATTCAAAAAGAAATAAATGAACTGAGTATTCGGTCTTCAAAATATGTTATCCCCAATGAGTTCGACCGTCTTATCTCAAAATATGGCGGAAGTCGTTTGAATGCAGGAACTTCTTACGACTGTACTATTTATCACAACGAATTTTCACCTCAGTATATAAATCAATGGGCTGAACTTAATAGCGAACGTCTGATGAATCCAGTCTTCCGCTTGTTTCAAAGTGAACTTGAAACAGTTTATGAGGAGAAGAATATGTATAATGACATGATGGGATATCAGGCTTTTGAAAAAATGGCAGAACGTTTCTTTGCTCCTCATCCGTATGCTTATCCTATTGTAGGCAGTACGGAAAATCTTAAAAATCCCCAGCTTTCCGAGATGAGAAAGTTTTTCGAGAAATACTATGTTTCCGGTAATATGGGACTTATATTAAGTGGTGATTTCAAAGCAGAAGAAGTTCTTCCTGTATTGGAGAAAACATTCTCAAGAATAAGAAAAGGAGATACACCTAAAAGAGAGATTGTGTCTTTGCCGCCTTTTTCAGGGGTAGAAGAATTTAAAATTAAAGTGCCAATTCCAATAGTGAAGGCATTAATCCTTGGTTGGAGGGGAGTTCCTGCCAATCATGAAGATGAAGTAGCACTTCGCATTGCTATGGGGATTCTGAATAATGATAATAGTACCGGATATCTTGATAAACTGGCTGTGGATGGCAAAATTATGGAATCCAGAGCTTTGAATCTTAGTATGAATGAAGCTGGAGTAGTGGGAGTACTTACTGTGCCGAAATTACTTTTCCAGTCATATTCCGGAGCAAAGAAGCTTGTAATGCACGAAATAGACAGAGTGAAAAAAGGGGATTTCTCGGACGAAGTTTTTAATAGTCTAAAATTAGAGCAAAAAAGGAATTATATTAAAAACCTTGAAAACATAGACTCTCGTGCGCAAAAAATGCTGTCTCTGTTTTCTGAAGGAAAAAGCTGGAATGAATATCTTAATGAAGTTAAGAAGATAGACGATCTTACAAAAGATGACATAGTGAAAATTGCAAATAAATATTTCACAGATAATTATCTTCAGGTAAAAAAGAAAACTGGTAACTATCCTAAGAATAATCTGAAAAAACCTGGATTTGCTCCAATAATTCCTCAGAATTCGGAATCGAAATCAGATTTTGCCAAGGAAATGGAGCAGATAAAGACATTGGATGCACATCCTCGTTTTCTCGATTTCAATAATGATGCAAAAGTAATTCAGGTAGCTCCTAAAGTTGTTCTTTATGCAGCATCTAATCCGCAGAATGATATATTTACTTTAAATATTGAATATGGAAAAGGAACTTTAGAGTCAAAGCTTTTGACTCCAATGGCTACTTACCTGAATCTTTTAGGAACAGATTCTTCTTCCTTTGACCAATTCAGGGCTAAATTACAAAATCTGGGTAGCACTTTATCTTTTGCTGCCGAGCAGAATAAATTTAGTGTTGAAATATCCGGATTTGATAAGAATTTTGAATCAACCTTAGAACTGGTTGCCGATTTCTTTAATCATGCAAAAGCGGAACCTAAAAAGATGAAACAGGTGGTTGATGAGGCTAAACTGAGAGTCAAAGCCATTAAACGTTCTCCGGATGAATTGGCTAATGCACTGCTAGACAAAGTGCGTTACGGAGACAAATCCGAATTCCTGAACAGATTATCTGTTTCTGAAATAAAGAAACTCAAAGGGCAGGATTTGATTTCTGAATTTAATAGTATTCAGAAGGTTGAATGTAATATACATTATTGCGGTAATATAGAAACCGAAACTGTTGTTGACCAAATAAATAAGAATCTCGGAGTAGAAAAGGTTAATGTACCTTCGCAAACTCCGGTTTGTAGAGAAGAAAAGGAATATAAGGAGCAAACAGTTTATTTTATTGATGACCCTAAATCATCTCAAAGTATCATCGGTGGTTACATCAGGGGAGGAGTAAACAATAACTCTTCAGAACGCTATCAGTCGGCTTTGTTTAACAGCTATTTTGGTGGAAGCATGAGCTCTGTTCTATTTCAGCAGATTCGTGAATTCCGTTCTTTAGCTTACAGAGTGCATGCAACATACAAGCTACCTCCTTATAAATACAGTGATAAGAATGGTCAATTGGTGGCAATGCTTTCAACACAATGCGATAAAACAACGGATGCTATGGGTATTCTTGATTCATTGATTAAGCAGATGCCTGAAACAGCAGAACGTATTGAAATTGCCCGACAGGACGTTGTAAACAAGGCTAATAACGAATATCCTTCTTTGCGCGAACGTTCCTTAAAGATTTCATCCTTAATAAAAGACGGATATGCTTCCGACCCGAATAAAGACATTATTGCAAATGTTACCAATCTTGATATTAAAGATGTGGTAAACTTCTATAATAGGAATGTAAAAGACCGTACTATAACATATGTGGTTGTAGGTAATTCTAAAAAAATAGATATGGCTAAGCTTTCATCCTTTGGAAAGATCATAAAAGTTAAGTCGAAAGAGGTATTCAAATAGAAATATTTAAATAGGAGCATAATAGTTCTCTGCTAATATTGAAAGATATAATCGGAGATAAAAAACTATCAGGCCGGAGTTCAGCAAACTTCCGGCCTGTTCTTTATAGAAGCACGCCGCATGTTTGTGTATCCTTGTACAAAAGAATGCATTCTTCTGTACAAAAGATTTAATTGTTCTGTACAGAAGATTACATTCTTTTGTACAAGATATTATTAATGTCTGGTTTTGAAAGTATAAAACCACTCGGGATATAAGAAAAACTCCGATGATATTTTAATGAAAAGCAGGAGTAGTGTAATATGCATAAACACTACATAATTTTTAATTTTGCGAAATTGATCTAGCAATCTAGCAGTAAGCTTTTAAGTTGTTGCTTATGAGTGCGATAGAAGTGCTGGATCAAAATAATTTGATCTAGCGTTGATCTGGCAATCTAGCACCTTGTCTAGTCCTGATTTTGATTCTTTTCTCAGTAGACTATACTTGTAAAATGCCCTGATTTTGCTTGTCTACAACTATTTAAATAAGCAAAAGCAGAGATTCTTAAAAACAGAACTACTGAGGAGTTGTACTTAAGTGTTTCAAACTCTTTTAAAGTATTTGTAGCTTTACTCCTAATGAAAGATGAAGATAATCTTCAGGCTTAAGATATCTGTTTCCAAAAGCACTAATTATATAAAGATCACTAGTTCCAATTTCGTAAAAGAGTGTTATAGCTCTTGCCATTTTGGCTTTGTCTGTATCCAGATTATAAGTAAAGCGTTGCCCTACAAAAATATTCGATCTTATTTTTGTTGAGAAGTTATAATACCCGTGTGGGTAGCGGTCTGGCTCTTTTACCCAAAAATCTTCGCTTAGAACTGTATTTATGTAAAGTCCGCAAGCAAAAGGTTCCATTGAAAAATTATTTCCCAAATCTATTTTCCAGGGCATAAAATTTTGTTTCAGTGTAAATGTAGCCTTAGATTTAGAAGAGTAATGAGGTACGAATCCAAGCATAACATCTGTTTCCCATTGGTGCTGCTTCCCATAATCCCAGCCTATTCCTGCAGACAATAATCCCATTGAACCGGCAAACTGCAGCTTTGTGTATTTAGGTATTAGTTTTTGCCATGCAGATTGATAGCGCTCAACGTGCCGTTCATATTTGCTCTGTGCATCAGCATTAAATGGAATTAGTAAAAAGAAAGAGATTATATAATGTAATTTTTTAATATCGTACCACTTCATAAGTATATCCTTTAGGAGTTATTGTAAACAACAGGTAACTTCGATCTTTCATACAGTTACTTCCATAGTATATTATTCCATCATTAAAAATATCTTCCACTTCAATATTATGATCATGAGCATTAAGGCAGAATTGTATACCTGGGAATTGTTTGATGTAATATTCAAAAAGCTGGGCAGAATTATTGTTGAATTGTACACCAAGTGGTCGTACATGCATTGCAATAACAGTTTTTTCCTGATTGGGACTTTTATTCTTAAGTTCATTATTTATAAAGGTGAAATCGGGAACTGGATGAGAATAATCATATTCGAGTGCATTGGTATTCAGACATACAAATTTTGTTTTTCCGGCCATAAAAGAGAAATTCTCTTCACCGAATATTTCTTCATATATATCCTCACCATTCCCCAGACAGTCGTGGTTACCAAGTATGGCTACATAAGGAATTTTAAGTGAATTCATTATATCACGCATCCACATAAATTCTTTTGTAGCGCCAAAGTCGCTCATGTCACCTCCGTGAATAACGAAATCAATATCGTTTCGCTTATTGAGACTCTTTACAAAGTCTTCGGTTTCGTCATACCAACGTTGAGAATCACCCATCATAACAAAACGTATTGTGTCTTTTCCTTCGGTGTTTTCTTCTATTCGTTTTATGTTTGCAGCGTTAATACCTGTATCTCCGCTTATGCGTCCGTCGTAGGGTTGATATTCAAATAAATCACAGGAAAAAAATGTAGATACAAAGAATAATTGAGTCAGAATAATAATTGTTTTTTTTCGCATGTTTAATCTTGTTTTATTCTACAAAAGTAGATGATAAAACATACTATATAAAGGTTTATTTTGGCCTATTATTGGCCAAAAAGTTCGAATTTAAGTCACTGCTGAGATAATAAAAAAAGCCGTAAACCATTTTATTTTTTTATGGCTTACGACTTTTATGATAAAGGTAAAAAGTATACTTAAATTAGTCCTTTATTCGAGGTCTTGATAAAGTTTATGATATTTTCTATCTCATCACTCATTGGAACCTCTTGCACGACTCTTATTAAAGCATCGGCAATGCTTACTTTTGAATGGAAAATTAATCCATAAGCCTGAGCTATGTGCTGAATTATCTTTTCGGAAACATTGAAGTGTTTAAGAACTTCAACATTTACACCATAATAACTGGTAGGATTTGTTGTAGTAACGATATATGGAGGAACATCCTTCTTTAAGCGACATCCTCCTTGTACCAGACTCCATTCACCAACACGAGTGTCTTGAAACATACTAACCATGGAACTGAATATTGCATGAGAACCGATGACACAGTTTCCTGCTATAATACATTTTATGCCAATTACACAATGATTTGCTATATTACAATCGTGGCAGATATGCACACCATCCATAATAAAGTTGTTATCACCGATAACAGATTTTCCGGTACTGCTGGATGAACGGCTTATTACAACATTTTCACGGAAAACATTATTATTTCCTATCTCAAGTATTGTATCTCCACCGTGATATGAAAAATCCTGCGGAGTAGAACCAAGGACAGTATTATGGTAAACCTGATTGTTATTTCCTAAACGAGTTCCGCTTAAAATACTAGCATTAGGCATAATAACGCAATTGTCTCCAATCACTACATTCTTATCAATGTATGCAAAGGGATGTATAATTACACCTGCTCCAATTTTAGCTTCCGGATTGACATAAGCCAACGGGCTGATTTCATTCATATGCATTTTATTTAAAGTTTATGTATTATCTTCCACCACCCAGGGCTTGATATAAATTGATAACAGCCTGAATACGTTCAAAACTATCTTTAACATCAGACAGCTGAGCACTCAATAAAGATTGCTTGGCTGTTAAGACTTCAAGATATGTAGATGACTGATATTTCATTAATTGCATTGTCTTATCAACACTACTTTCCAATGATTGAATCTGTTGTTTGCGCTGAACACACTTTTCATTCGAAGACTGGAACTGGTAAAGAGCATTGCTAACTTCAGTGCCAGCATTCAATATACTTTTCTGGAAAGCAAGTAATGCTTCTTCTTGTTGAGCTTTAGCAATCTTCAGTTTGGCAACATTGGCTCCTCTGTCAAATATTGGTTGAGTTAATGAACCAACTGCAGAAGCAATGAATTTTGCCGGATTAATAATTGCACCTCCGGCGCTGTTTGTCCATCCAGCCGATCCATTTATTGTTATTTTAGGATAGAATGCCGAGCGAGCCTGATTTGTGTAATAGTAACTACCAGCCAAAGCCATCTCTGCTTGTTTCACATCTGGGCGGTTGGAAAGCATTTGTACAGGAATGCCAGCTGATAAATGTTCAGGCATTTGTTGCTCCGCCAATGTTCCACGCTCAATTTGTTGAGGAGCTTGTCCAAGAAGCAGTGATAAAGTGTTTTCTGTTTCACGGATTTGTTTCTTCAAATCAGGTATACTAGCATTTACTGTATAGTAATTAGCTTCACTTTGAGATACTGCAGCTTCATTAGTAAGGCCTGCTTGTTTCATTATTTTCATGGCCTTTACATTCTCTCCCCAGTTTTTGGCAGTTTCCTCTGTTATTGCCAACTGCCTGTCGAGCATTAACAAAGTGTAATAGCAGTTAGCTACATTGGCAATAACCTGAGTTTGTACAGCCTGGCGATATGCTTCACTTTGCAAAAGGGTAGCCTTTGCTTCGCGTTTAGCATTCAGGATATTTCCAAAGATATCCAGTTCCCAACTAGCCGTAACCGGTAACTGATATGTCTTTGTTGCAGCTTTGCCGTCAAAGCTACTTATTGTTCCTTGTGGAGACAATGAAAGAGAAGGAAGAAAAGCCAGACGGGCCGCATTCAATGTTGATTGCACTTCTTCAACTTTCAGCATTGCAGTCTGCAAATCAAGATTGCTTGATAAACCTTTCTCTATAAGAGCCTGAAGCTT